>Ga0214207_1000106_pt1 | contig 26795 bp, 34 predicted proteins | sample TroBogEpilimnion_6_FD_153045 | JGI IMG/M metagenome (GOLD analysis project Ga0214207, IMG submission 153045) | Freshwater microbial communities from Trout Bog Lake, WI - 13JUL2009 epilimnion | ecosystem: Environmental > Aquatic > Freshwater > Lake > Epilimnion/Euphotic zone | place: Trout Bog... | reverse complement strand
ACCACCGCAAACATCCATTCAGATTGCCTGGATTGATTTAGATGAGATGGAAGCTAAAAAGCGGATGGAGAAAAGAGCTGACCCAAGAGATGAATGGAAGCTAGCGCATTGGGATCAGTACGTTGCGCGAAGAACAGAGCCGCCAACTCATCCTGCCCTGCATCGCTTTGATAACTTTTATTTTACTGAAACTGTCTTTGAAAAACTGATTGACGACTTAGTGCAATAAGTTAATGGTCAAGATAAGATTTATTTTGATAAATAGTCTAGCGCTACCGCTTCAGCCACTTTAATCCCATCCACTCCTGCAGATAGAATTCCACCAGCATAGCCAGCGCCCTCACCCGCAGGATAGAGACCTTTGATATTGAGGCTCTGGTAATTGGGGCCTCGAGTAATGCGTAAGGGAGAGGATGTACGTGTCTCAACACCAGTTAAGACTGCGTCTTTCATAGAAAAACCTTTAATTTGCTTTTCAAATACTGGAATCGCTTCACGTATTGCTTCAATTGCGTAAGCAGGCAGGCTGTCAGCAAGATCCGTTAAATGAACTCCGGGCTTATACGAAGGCAAAACACTCCCAAACTCAGTAGAAGGCTTACCTTCTAAGAAATCACCAATCAATTGACCAGGAGCTTCGTAAGTTCGGCCACCTAATTCAAAAGCTTTAGACTCAATTGCTCTTTGGAACTCAATACCAGCAAGCGGCCCGCCTGGATAATCTTCTGGAGTGATACCAACAACAATGCCAGCATTGGCGTTACGCTCGTTACGAGAATACTGACTCATGCCATTAGTCACAACGCGATTCGGTTCGGAGGTAGCAGCCACTACCGTACCGCCTGGGCACATACAAAAGCTATAAACAGCACGGCCATTTTTAGCGTGATGTACTAATTTGTAATCTGCTGCACCAATCAACTCATTACCTGCATGAGGTCCAAGGCGCGCTTTATCTATCAGCGACTGAGGATGCTCAATTCGAAAGCCGACTGAGAATGGTTTTGACTCCATGAAAACTCCAGCATGATGCAGAGCCTCAAATGTATCGCGCGCGCTATGCCCCAACGCCAAGATCACATGACTAGCAGGTAGATCTGGCTGTCCTTCGATCTTGACCCCTGTAATTTGCTCATTCCGAACATCAAATCCAATTACCTTTTGCGAGAATCGAATCTCACCACCCAGATCAATAATTTCTTGGCGCATCTTCTCGACTACGCCCACTAAGCGAAAGGTACCTATGTGTGGCTTAGCTACATAGGTAATTTCTTCTGGCGCCCCCGCTTTAACAAATTCATTAATCACTTTGCGGCCATAAAACTTAGGGTCTTTGATCTGACTGTATAGCTTGCCATCTGAAAACGTCCCAGCACCACCTTCACCAAACTGCACATTGGACTCTGGATTCAAAACATTTTTACGCCATAAACCCCAAGTATCTTGAGTACGTTCACGTACCTTTTTGCCACGCTCAAGAACAATTGGCTTGAATCCCATTTGAGCTAAAACTAAGGCTGAAAAAATGCCGCATGGGCCAAAGCCAATAACAACTGGTCGCAAGGCTTTTCCATTAGCGATAGATTCAGGGGCTTTTGCGACAAAGTGATAACTAGTATCTGGAGATGGCCTTATATGGACATCTCCCGAAAATTGCTTCAGGAGCTGCTCTTCATTCTTAGCCGATAAATCAACTGTATAGATAAACGATAAGGCGACATTTTTACGGGCATCGTAGCTACGCTTAAAGACCTGAAATTGAATCAAGTCTTTAGGGTTCAAATTGAGGCGTTTCAGAATCGCCATCTCCACAGCATCAGGAGAATGGTCTATCGGTAAACGCAGTTCGGTAATACGGATCATGGAGTTCTACGATACACAGTAAATTGAGGCTTTTGCAGGCCCTTTCAAAGCATTCAGCAGGCACATTAGCTGAGCCATAAGCTAAATAATACTGGTTAATAGAGGTAACAGGACCAGCTAGCGCCAGATAGTTGGGCATAAAGGCGATAATGCGTTATGGCTCTACGCGCAACTATCCACAAAGCCGACCTTCATGTCGCAGATTCTGACCGTCATTACTATGGCAGTCACTCCCTCACTATTGCCAAGCACCCCTCAGAAACTGAGCAGCGCATGATGATCCGCATCATCGCTTTTGCCCTGCAGGCCCATGAGGATTTAATATTTACCAAGGGCTTAAGCGATACTGATGAGCCAGACCTTTGGATCAAAGACCTCACCGATGCGATCAAGCTATGGATTGAGGTTGGCCAACCAGATGAGCGCCGTATCTTAAAAGCCTGCGGTCGCGCTGATCAAGTCATTGTCTATTGTTATGGTGGTCACACTAGCAAAATCTGGTGGGATGGCATCGCCAATAAATTAACTCGTGCACGTAACTTGCAAGTAGTCTCTATCCCAGCCGAACAAGCAGAGGAACTCAATAAGCTAGTTGAGCGCAGCATGGTTCTCCATGTGAATATTCAAGATGGTGAAGCCTATGTTTCATCTGATCAGGGTCAAGCTACGATCACTTCGGAGATCTGGCGCAATAATCAATAGATCTTTTCAATGAAGATTGTTGTTTTCGATACCAATGTATTGCTCGATCTCTTTGTCTTTAATGACTTTAGAGCAATTCATTTAAAACAAGCGCTGATCGAAGGCAAAATCGATGCACTAGCTAGCCCAAAAACAATAGATGAGTTTATCGATGTAATTGCGCGCCCCTTATTTTCCTTAAGCAAAGAGCAACAAGCGCAAATCACAGACCAGTGGCGCGGCTTAGCAAGAGTCATTGCAGATGAGAAGTTAACTAAAGCACCTTGGATTTGCCAAGATCCTGATGATCAAGTATTTTTAGATATTGCCTATACCAATCAGCCATGCACTTTAGTGAGCAAAGACAATGAGGTCCTGCGCCTTGCCAAAAAAGCTGCTGATGCTCAAGTACTCATTACAGCAAATTACACCTTAGGCACCCTATAGGCTTTTCGCAGCCTGCGCAGCAATCTCAAATGACCTTAAACGGGCCTGATGGTCGTATATTTGGCCAGTAAAAATGAGCTCGTTGGCACCCGTTAAATCTAACCAGTGGCGCATTCCTTTTTGAATGGTGTCTATTGAGCCTACAACAGAGACTTGCAGAGTATGGTCTACTGCTGCTCGTTCGTGAGGCTCGCAAAAATCATTGATGTCCGCTATTGGGGGTGGTAATGGCCCGCGAGTATTACGACGCATTCTGACGACATTCTGCTGCAGAGTCGTAAATAGATGCTGCGCCTCTTCATCAGTATCAGCGGCAACGACATTCATGACGAATGCAGAATAAGGTTTGGCTTGCTGGGTCGATGGTTTGTAGAGCTCACGATACATCTTCATGGCTTGCAAAAGTTGCTCTGGTGCAAAGTGGGAAGCAAATGCATAAGGCAAGCCAAAGTGTGCGGCAAGTTGAGCACCATAGAGACTAGATCCTAAAATCCAGATGGGGACATTGGTGTCTAGTCCGGGAATAGCCTTAACAGACTGTCCTTCTTGTAGAGGGCCAAAGTAATGCTGCAACTCCCTTACGTCCTGTGGAAAACGATCATCACTGCCTAAAAGATCTCGGCGCAATGCTCTAGCAGTCATTTGATCAGTTCCGGGCGCCCTTCCTAGACCAAGCTCAATTCACCCTGGATACAAAGACTCCAGCGTACCAAATTGCTCAGCAATCACGAGAGGTGCATGGTTAGGCAACATAACTCCTCCAGAACCGACGCGAATATGGGAAGTGCCCCCAGCGATATAGCCTATGAGTACAGCGGTAGCCGAACTCGCATTGCCCGTCATATTGTGATGCTCCGCAACCCAGTAACGGGTATAGCCCCACTTTTCTGCATGCTGAGCCACATCTAATGAGTTACGTAATGCATCAGCAGCTGTAAATCCCTGCGGAATTGGAGATATATCTAGAATGGAGTATGGGATGGAATTTGCCATCGTTAGATCATACCGAGAAAGTGCATTATTAACATGAGTAAACCCAAATTAGCCGATCCAGATGCCGGCCTCTTTAAGCCAGGAGCCAAGTTGCGACATATTAAAAGTGGTGGTTTTTATAAAGTAGTCTTTTTAGCCAATGTTGAGGCTACTCTCGAGCCAGCCTATGTTTATGAATCTATGCAATCCCACGATTTTTGGATTAGACCTAAAACAGAAATGGAAGATGGGCGCTTTGAGCTCATCTCTGAATAAGAAAGTCTTTAAATATGTCTGAAGAACGAATCACCAATCTCGAAATCAAACTCAGCTTCACTGAAGATCTCATCGAAAAGCTCAATGAGACTGTTTATAAGCAGCAACAGCAAATCGAGTTCTTATATCGAGAACTCAAGGCGATTAAAGAGCAAGCTAGCAGTAGTGGCGGCGGCGGAGGCAGCCTTAAGGATGAAATCCCTCCCCATTATTGAGCAACTGCTAATATAGTCAGAGCACTAGACTAAGACAATTTCTTCAAAGGAATGATGATGGGTAACTTAACGCTATTTCTAATCCAGTGGGGCTTAACTTCTTTATCCCTCTGGGTTGCAAGTTATGTCTTTAACGGCTTGCGCTTTGCCGATGGCGGATCTCTACTTATTGCCGCCCTGCTATTGGGCTTTGCAAATGCCATCGTTAAACCATTATTGATTCTCTTTACATTGCCACTTACCGTAGTAACTATGGGTCTGTTCTTGCTCGTGATCAACGCAATAGTGCTAATGCTAGTTTCTGCAGTAGTTAGTGGCTTTGCGATCTCCAGCTTCTGGACCGCATTCTTTGCCAGCATCTTTATTTCTGTATTCAGCCTTTTTATAAGTAAGCTCGTTTTCTAATTAACCGGGCTGAACTTAGCCCATATCAGAACGACGTATTCCCATAGAAATTTGCAGTAATATCGCTAGTGCAGTAAGCATAATAACTACCAAAGAAGGGTAATAGACCATGGCTACAAAGAAGTCTCCAGTAAAAAAGAAAGTAGCTACTAAGGTGGTATCAAAAGCCCCTACAAAGAAAGCTGTCAAGAAAGTTGCTGCTAAAAAAGTAGCAAGCAAAAAGGCGGTGAAGAAGGTAGTGAAAAAACCAGTAGCCAAGAAAGTGGCTACTAAAAAAACAGCGGCAAGGAAATCTGCACCTAAAAAGCCAGCAGCGAAGAAAGTTACCAAGAAGGCTGCATCTAAAAAACCAGCGTCATCAAAATCGCCCAAGGTAGACCAATACGGTCTTGAACAAGATGATGAGTTTTACGGCCTGTATTTTGCAAAATCCACCAAAAAAGGCTTGGTCGAAGTTAAACCATGCACCTTCTCGTTGATGTACTGGTGGAAAGGCTTGCTTGGCTACCCGGACATGATCGAGATTTCTAAAGGAAGCAATACTGCGATCTTGCAGTTTGAATCTACCTTTGGCGGTGGCGATTCTGGTGAGACGGAGTTGACCGAAAAAGATGTATTGGATATTGATCATATTATTGAAGTGGACGAAGAAGAAATGCTCATCTCCCTCTACTCCTATGTACCGATTCCAGTGCCTGAAAAATTGGTTGGGGCTCTAAGCCTTGCGGTCTTAAACATCAACCCAGAAACTCGTTATGGCAGTCTTGAAATCTGCCCAACTGAGAATGAGGAAGGTGAAACCGAGCACTTCTTGCGTTACCGTGCGGCAACCTATTTACGTGGCATCAAGTCTGGCAAAGTAGAGGCTATTGAAAGCATGGTTACTAATGGTTCTGAATTTTTCGGACTTGCCTTAGATGCAATGTGTGTGAATAAGTCTATCAAGAAGTGGTTGCTGAGCTAATTCAGCACTAGTAGTGGCGGATGTTGCTCTGCGCCACTATCTACAAAGGTAGATGTAGGTTAAAGGAAAACGGTCATTGACCGTTTTTCTGCTTTCTACAATCGTCGCAGTTCTCTTGCCTAGCTTATTGCATTCTTCTAATGCCACTTCCTGAGCTTCAGACTCTTTTGCATCCTTGGGTGCATGAACGCCAACCGCGCCATCGGATTGTTTGTATACGCCAAACTGACTGACTGGAGTTGAGCAAGCTGCTAAACCAAATCCCAAAACCATCCCTAGGCTAGTTAGCAATAATTTATTTAAAGCATTCATCCGAGCTCCATAATTGTTCTTATCTTGAGTCAACTCTAAACCAAATGAGAGAGATACGATATGTAATACTAAAATCAGAATATATGCCTAACGAAATTCCCCCTAAGCAGAATAAAACCCAAGAGCGCTTAGCCCGAGTGATCAAAATTGCCCATCGACTTTTTGCCAGTCAAGGCTACAAAAGGTTGGCATAAGTGAAATTGCTAAAGAGGCAGGCATTAGCCCGATGCAGGTATATCGCCTTGGAGTTGACAAACATGATTTATTAGCTGAAGTCATTTGATAGTGCTTTACACATAAGCGCCCTTGTCTTCATTGAAAAGTACCTTCTGGATTTATATCGACAAGATATCGAAATCAAAAGTATTCGTAAAGAAGGGGCTGCCTTTAGCTGGAAATGGTCAGAAAAATACGAATCATTAATCATCGAGCAGCAGAATCAAATACTCAAACCTGTAGCAGATGCTCTTACCCACTTTAGATATGATGATATTGATGCGCGTTGCCATGCAATTTGGTCTTTGTATTATGTTGGTTACCGCAATGCCGTTATGAATAATGAGGATGCAAACGCTTGCTTAAATAGCATTCAGCAAAGTCAAGCAATCTGCATGAAGCGCTAGTCAATGAAAATATTTGTCATATAAACGACATATTATTGTCACATTTGCTTGAAATTGGACAGAATAGAACGTAGGATCAACTGGAGATACACCAATACGATGAATCCACCAATCAACCAAGGAATACGTATGAGTCAAAAGAAATTAGTGAAGCAGCTTTTAAAAAAGCTTGATAAATTAGAATCTGATAGAGAGAAGCTCATTGATAAGCTTGCTAAAGCTTTGGATAAGCTAGATAAAAAAGTAGTTACCAAGAAAACACCGGCAAAGAAAGCTGCAGTGAAGAAGACTCCTGCGAAGAAAGCATTGGCTAAAAAAGCGCCTACTAAGAAATCTCCCACCAAAAAGGCGCCAGCCAAAAAAGCTGCTGCAAAGAAAACTCCAGTTACTACTGTAGCCACCAACACTATCGATGCGAGTAAATGAGTAAAAAAGAGGTGGGTCAGCCAAAAGCCCCCTCTTACGAATCTGGGCTTCGCGAGCTTCAGATCCAGCTAGTCAAATTACAAAGTAGCCTTATTAGTAATGGCGATCAAATACTAATCATCCTAGAGGGTCGCGATACTGCGGGTAAGGATGGCACCATTAAAGCCATCACTCAACATTTAAGTCCCAGGGAAACTCGAGTAGTTGCCCTAGGCAAGCCATCCGATATTGAATCTGTGGAGTGGTATTTTCAACGCTACGTAGCAGAACTACCAAAAAAGGGTGAATTTGTTCTATTTAATCGAAGCTGGTACAACCGCGCTGGGGTTGAGCGCGTTATGAACTTTTGTAGCAAAGAACAATATGCAACTTTTATTCAAACAGTGAATGACTTTGAGTCTATTTTGGTCAAATCTGGAATCTCACTCATTAAATACTACTTAGACATTTCAAAAAAAGAGCAGGCATTGCGCCTCAAGGCTAGAGAAGATGACCCCCTAAAACAATGGAAGATCAGTCCAATTGATCAACAAGCACAACAGAAGTGGGATGCTTACAGCAAGTGTCGCAATGAAATGTTGCAAAGTACAAGCTCAAAAGATGCACCTTGGACAATAGTCAGAGCCAATGACAAAAAATTAGCCCATCTCAATCTAATTAAAGATTTACTTTCTAGGGTTACCTACCCTGGTAAAGATAAAAAGATTCTCAAAGCAGATCCAGAAGTTGCCTTCCAGTGGGACGGCAATCTATCTAGGTTAGAAAAGTAAGGTTTTTAGAAAACTTCTGGTACGTACATTTCTGGTGGCACTGGGCCGCGAAGATAATCTGGATTATGGACGCGTTCTGGCAAGGTGATTGTGGGGTGATCAATTTCTTGATAAGGGATTTGATTTAAGAGGTGGCTAATACAATTTAATCGCGCTTTTTTCTTATCATTGGCTGCAACAACCCACCAAGGCGCTTCAGGGATATGCGTACGCTCAAGCATTGTCTCTTTCGCCTTCGTGTAAGCCTCCCAAAGCCTTCTGGCTTCCAAATCCATTGGGCTCAGTTTCCACTGCTTTAGCGGATCATGGATGCGCATCATAAAACGGTTGTACTGCTCTTCATCAGAAATAGAGAACCAGTACTTAATCAAAATGATTCCAGAGCTAATCATCATGCGCTCGAGATCAGGAACAGTTCTTAAAAACTCTTCATATTCTTCATCTGTACAAAAACCCATAACCTTTTCAACGCCAGCACGGTTATACCAACTGCGGTCAAACAAGACAATCTCGCCGCCAGCAGGTAACTGGGAAATATATCGCTGAAAGTACCACTGCGTTCTCTCTCGCTCATTGGGTGCTGGTAAAGCAACTACTTTACAAACTCGGGGATTAAGGCGCTGTGTTATGCGCTTAATGGCCCCGCCCTTACCAGCGGAGTCGCGACCCTCAAACAAAACAGCAACCTTAACTTTATTGGCTACTACCCAATCTTGTAGCTTAACAAGTTCACCCTGCAAGCGAAAGAGCTCTTTGAAGTAAACATTTCGGGAAACGGAAGAATCACTGTCGCCATCCTGAGAGAGTCGATCATCATCGAGTTCCATCTCAAGCTCCTCATCCATGCTATCCAGAATTTCTTCTTGAGCACGGCGATACCACTCGGCCATTTCAGCATGCTTTGATGTCATTATTTAAGCTCCTAGACGCCATTTATATCTAGAAATGATGACATATTTATTACATAAGGCGTTGATTACCCTTCAAATAACCAGAGATGGCCTCCTGGCTATGCAATGCAAGCCATTTACGATCCTTAGAAGCTTGCGGACTTGCTCCTGAAGGTGGCAAAAAGGCAAGCTCAACAATTAAGTTTCGGTTCATCAAAATAAGGGCCATGGATTCAAGTAAGCCCATATCACCCACAAACGCAACAACCTCACTTCTATCGCCTGATATTCTAGATTTGTAGGATATTGCTAGGGAATAGACTGGCGCCTGGGCAATGACGGCAGATTCAAATAAATTGGGTTTGAATGGCAGCACACTCTCACCTACCGTAGAAGTGCCTTCAGGAAAGACGCAAACAGACTGCGTCCCAAGAACCTTGGCTACCTCATTAGCAATATATTTACCATGGCGAGCATTATCACGCTGGATGAACACCGTGCCCAGTTGTTTTGCCATCCATCCAAATACCGGCCACCCTTCAACATCTGACTTCGCTACAAAGCGAATGGGTTTAAATGCATTAATGGCGTGGATATCCATCCAAGAGATATGGTTTGACGCTAGAAGATATGGGATTGACGGAAGAATGTCTTCATTTTTTAACCTTAATTCAATCCCAAAAATAGTCAATAGTCTGATTGACCAATTCTGAATCAGCTTATTTTTAAAATTCTGATTTGCAAAGGGAAATTGGATAAACAGGGTTGCTAGACCACCAATCACATGACACCACACCAAAACCCAGGACCATATCGTAGCGAAATACTCCAATAGGGATCCCCTCGGGATTAGATTCTGAGTCATATGGAATAGAAATATAAATTAACTTATAAAAACGATTGCTTTGTCATAAAACTGCCTTAGAACTGTCATACTGGTTTCATACTCAGCGGGCTTAATACTGATTCATGATGCATTACAAAGCGATCTGGATTTCAGACGTACACCTGGGAACATCAGGGTGTCAGGCAACCTACCTTCTCGATTTTCTAAAACATAACGAAGCCGACAAATTTTACCTCGTAGGCGACATTATCGATGGCTGGAGGCTGAAGAAGTCGTTTTATTGGCCTCAAACACATAATGACGTAGTGCAAAAGCTCTTACGCAAAGCGCGTAAAGGCAGCGAAGTTATTTACGTCCCAGGAAATCATGATGAAAGCGCCAGACAGTTCTTTGGACTTTCTTTTGGCGATGTCAAAGTAGTAGAGGAAGTAATTCACACCACTGTAGATGGTAAAAAACTTTGGGTAACCCATGGCGATCAGTTCGATGGCGTAATGCAATACGCCAAGTGGCTTGCCTATGTTGGCGACAACATGTATTCCTTCATTCTGTACGTCAATCGTTATTTCAATATGATTCGGGCAAGGATGGGATTGCAGTACTGGTCCTTATCTCAATATCTTAAGCACCAAGTAAAGAACGCAGTTAGCTATATCGCGGACTTTGAACACATTATGGCCAGAGAAGCCCGCCTAAGAGGCTGTGATGGCGTTGTTTGCGGACATATTCACAAGGCAGAAATTCGTGAGATAGATGGTTTGTTGTATTGCAATGATGGGGATTGGGTCGAGAGCCTATCAGCCTTAGTCGAAACTCACACAGGTGAACTCAAAATCATTTACTGGACACAAATTAAAGGTGAGCCAGTTGAAACTCCCCAAATTACCCTTCAACCCGCTATTGAACCACTCATCAAAGAGGCTGCTCTATGAAAATTATGATCATTACTGATGCATGGGATCCACAGGTGAACGGTGTTGTTCGTACCCTTAAACAAACTCGTGCTGAATTAATTGCGATGGGTCATGAAGTAGAGATGATTACTCCAGGTGGATTTAAATCCATTCCTTGCCCAACCTATCCTGATATCGCCCTCTCACTCTTCCCAGGCAAAGAAGTTGCTCGTCGTATTAAAGAATTTGCACCTGATGCAATGCATATTGCTACAGAAGGCCCCTTAGGCTTATCTGCCCGTGCTTATGCAGTCAAAAATCAACTGCCTTTCTCTACTGCGTACCACACCCGTTTTCCAGAGTACGTCAAAGCGCGTACTGGTATTCCACTTGCCATTACCTATGCATTCATTCGCTGGTTTCATAAGCCATCCATGGCCGTCATGGCTCCGACGATTGTCGTTAAAGATGATCTGGAGACATATGGTTTAGATAACGTGGTGCTGTGGTCTAGGGGTGTTGATCTGGATATTTTTAAGGTACAAGATTCAAAGGCCTTAAATACAGCTCACCCCATCTTCTTGTATGTAGGGCGTGTAGCCGTTGAGAAAAACATCAATGCATTCTTAGAAATCGATTTACCAGGTTCAAAGTGGGTGGTGGGAGACGGTCCAGCAATGGCTGGCATCAAAGAAAAATATCCAGAAGTGAATTATTTAGGGGTTCTACAACAGCATGAGTTAGCAAAAGTTTATGCTGCCGCAGATGTATTTGTATTTCCAAGTAAGACCGATACCTTCGGATTAGTATTACTTGAGGCAATGGCTTGTGGTACCCCAGTAGCGGCTTACCCTGTGACTGGACCCATTGACGTCTTAGGGAACTCCAATGCTGGCGCCATGAATGAAGACTTGCGTGAGGCTTGTATGCAAGCCTTGAAGATTCCTCGCGAAGTAGCCCGTGCACATGCCGAGAAATTCTCCTGGCGAGCTGCTTCAGAGCAATTTGTAAACCATCTCAAACCAGTGCCGACAACAGAAGTACATGTTACTGCTCTGGCCTAAAGAAAATCTATTGTGAATTCACCGTATCACATAGATCAAAACCCACACAAAGGGAACCGTGGGCTCACCAGAGCATGGCATGCAGCAAAAAACTCATGGTGTGGATTGGTTTATGCGTTCATGGAGGAAAGTGCGTTTAGGCAAGAGCTCACCTTATTTGCTCTGCTAACGCCTGTTACCTTTCTTTTACCTATAACACTTGTGGAGAAAGCATTACTCATTTCCTCACTGGTGATGGTTCTGGTTATTGAGTTGTTGAACTCCAGTGTTGAGGCTGCAATTGATCGTATCTCATTTGAGCATCACGACCTCTCAAAAAGAGCAAAAGATTTTGGTAGTGCCGCTGTGATGCTCGCTCTACTTGTTTCAGCCCTTCTCTGGGCTGCTGTTTGCATTCCCTTATTATTCTCCCTCCACTAAGGCTAGCTATGTCTGATATTCCTAATCCAATCGGCTCATTTGAAATTTTTTCTCCCAAGAAAATCAAAGTATTAAAAAGAATTAAGCCAAATCCCTTTAAAAAACTTTCCAAAAAATTAGCTAAAAAGCTGTTTGGCAAGAAGTTTGTGACACAGACAAGGGCTGAACTCAGAGAGGTAGATACAACCCCTATCGTTCAGATTGAAAAGCCCAAAAAACCTGCTTTTCAAATTGTTTGGGCAAGTACCCCAGGCGAAATTAAAGAAGCCCAAAGGCTGCGTTATAAAGTTTTTGCTGAAGAAATGGGTGCAAACCTTGTAAGTAATGCCGAAGGATTGGATGTTGATGAATTTGACTCCTATTGTGATCATTTATTAATTCGCGATATAGATAGCCTTAAGGTGGTTGGGACTTACCGCGTATTGCCGCCGCATAAGGCACAGGAAATCGGCCGTCTCTACTCCGATTCTGAGTTTGATCTCTCTCGCATTGATCACCTCCGCCCTAAATTAGTTGAACTAGGCAGATCTTGTGTGCACCAAGACTATCGCTCCGGCGCAGTCATCATGGCTCTGTGGAGCGGCTTAGCTCAGTACATGCAAAAGAATGGCTACGAGATCATGCTAGGATGCGCCAGCATTCCAATGGCAGATGGCGGCCACTTTGCGGCTAGTTTGTATAACTCCCTAGGGAATGATCAAATGGCGCCAACAGAGTTCCATGCCTTCCCGCGCTTGCCTTTGCCCTTAGATAAGCTAAACGGTGGCTTAGAGGTTCAACCACCACCATTGATCAAGGGCTACCTCAAGCTAGGCGCAAAAATTTGTAGCGCTCCAGCCTGGGATCCAGACTTTAATACAGCTGATTTGTTGACCATGCTCCGTCTCTCAGAAATTAACCCGCGTTATGCAAAGCATTTCTTTGGTCTTTAAGATTGCGGCAATCAGCCTAAAACAAAAAGCCACTTCAATTGAAGTGGCTTTTTTTATACTGTCTTATATATTTACTGTATTTACTTAAAACTCACTTGATAAGAGCGTCCTACCCTCTCCCACTCTGCAGCTTCTTTTAAAAGACTAAATTCAGTAAGCGGGTGTTCGGCAACCCATTCTTTAGAAAGACTCACCAAATAAGATCCGTCTCGCTCTGAAACCTTGACCTTAGGGAAACTAGTGTCATTTCGTCCACGGCAAAGTACTTGTGCAAGCCGTAAACAAAATAGCATGCGCCAATCTTCAAAACTATGATTATTGGCTAATTTTCCTAGCTTGCCAGCATGTCCAATTAATAAAGCGGCTAGTCTAGCCTGATCATTTTTGGAGAAGCCGGGCATATCGGCGTTACCAGCAATATAGGCAGAATGCTTGTGGTAACCATTATGGGAAATGGATAAGCCAATTTCATGTAAATTTGCCGCCCATTGCAATAGAGCTGCATTGTCAGCCCTATTCTCTGCCTCTGGCTTTGGTAGTTGCTGTAAAAAATCTACAGCTAATTTACCCACTCGATCAGCTTGCTCTCGATCGACGGTATAGCGCTGCATAAATTGCTCTACAGTCACATAGCGCATATCATGATGCTGTGAACGACCAAGTAAGTCGTATAAAACACCGCTACGTAATGCGGCATCTGTTACTTCCATTTCTTCAATACCTAATTCATCAAAGGCCGCCAACATAATTGCCAAGCCTCCGGGCCATACGGCTCGTCTATCATCTTTTAGGCCCTCTAATTCAACTTGATTGACATGCTCGTACTTCAAAAGATGTTTTTTGAGATTTTTCAGGCCTTCGCGCGTGATTAAACCACTTGCGCCGTTGACACGACCCATTGTTAAACCATCGCCGAGCCCGTTGAAATTATTACTTGCAATCAAATCGGCTAAAGCTCTAGCAGTACCAGAGGAGCCGATAACCTGCCTCCAACCACTTTTCAAATATGCCCCTGAAATTACCTGAATCTCACGACGAGCGGCTAACTCTGCCTCCTTAAATGCATGCGCATCAATATTTCCCTTAGGGAAAAAGCGCAGGCTATGAGACACACAGCCTATGTAGAGACTTTCCATCAGTTTTGGCTCGTAGCCTTTACCAATAATGAATTCTGTTGAACCCCCGCCAATATCTACAACAAGTCTATTGCCCTGAACGGCTTGAACTTCATGTGCAGCACCGATATAAATGAGGCGCGCCTCTTCCACTCCGGCAATCACCTCAATTGGAAAGCCCAAAGCCTCCTCTGCATCTCGCACAAACTGCTGGGCATTTTTCGCAACGCGTAAGGTGTTAGTTGCAACTGCACGAACATTAGATGGGTCAAATCCACGAATGCGTTCGCCAAAACGTCTGATAGCCGTTAGGCCTCGTTGGTAAGCATCATTACCAAGCAACTTATTTTCAGTAAGACCAGCCGCAAGACGAACAGTCTCACGTAGAGTGTCAATGGGACGCAGTTGAGTGCCCGAAGGAGTATTGGTTGCTTGGGCTACTAACATACGAAAGCTATTAGATCCTAGATCCACGGCAGCGACTAAGTCTGCGGAATATACAGATGGATCTATCGGATTGCTGGCCAAAATGTTCCCCAAAAATAGAGTGCTGGTTCAATTATGTCTATTTTATGTAAAAACCATGACATATTGATGAAAACCACAGCAAACCTATATAGCTTGGAGTCTTAGACCTTTGCTATGCAGCTAAATTTTGTTCGGAGCGAGAGCAGTCACGATTAGCAAAACTACACAATATGCAGCAATCACCAGATTTTGGCTTCAAGATAGCGCTGCAGGAGCGGCAACGATAGAAATGCTGAGCTCCTTCTTCGGCATTAATAATCTCAGAAGCCTGGCAATGCGGGCAAGTAACAATGGGTTGCGGATGGTTGATAGTCTTGTTCACGATAAAATACTGAACTATGAATATTTCAGTACTGTGTCAATGTAGGAAATGCACTTAATCCGTTGTACTGGGACTCCAGAATGCTTGCGTCACAAATTCTTGATCTGCGATCTTAGCGATCAATGCATCCATCGCATTTCCATCCACAGCAGAGGCTGTTAATACCGCCTGTATTTCAACATCATCACTTCCAAACTGATGCACTTCGATATCCTGGGTTTGATAACCAGCCTCTTCCAGGGTCTTAATAAATTGCTTTAAGGCATGCTTTTGCGCATGTTTAGGGGTGATGATGTAGACAGAATTAGTCACCTCAACGGAAACAGTATCAAGAGGTTGTCGGTTGATAAAAGTGACAACGGGTCGCAAAAGGGTATTGGCTGCCAATATAAATAGAGTTGCTAGTCCAGCCTCTAGAATTAAATCAGCGCCCGCACAAGCGCCTACAGCTCCTGAAGCCCATAATGTAGCTGCCGTATTAATACCGCGAACATTACCTTCTTCGCGCATGATGACACCAGCACCTAAGAATCCAATGCCTGAAACAACGTAGGCCATCACATGAACTGCACCATCATGCCCAGTAAGACGATTGCCAGCATCCACAAAGATTGCGGCACCGATAGCAACCAATATATTGGTTCTCAAGCCAGCAGTTCGTTGACGGTATTGACGTTCTAATCCGATTAATCCACCCAACACAAAAGCAGTCAAAAGACTGATTCCAGTATCAGTCAATGACCCATAGTTAATATTGTTGATGAATTCCATGGGGGTCTGACTCTAAATTAATCCTGAATTATTTTGATCCTAAGCCTAAGGATTGAACCATGATCTTGAACACTTCCGTGTTATCCATAAAACCTTTAAATTTTTCTGATCCTGGACCAATAGCATTTAGGACGGCATCATCTGCTGTATGGACACCTGACTCTTGATTAACCGGCAAATTACCGCCGACATGAATGGCATCTTCTTGCAGCTGTACATATTTTGAGTTCGCAATAAACTTCCCAGACTCATCCTTAATTGCCGGTATAAATGTGCCATCAAGCTTGGGATGCATGGTTTCGTAATGATCAGGGTAAGCTCCGTAAAAGAAAGCAATCCGCTTAGATACATCAACACGATTGGGATAACCTTGAATATCTGCCTTAGGATAGTTAGGGAAACCAGCCTCGGCATATACGCCAACTTTTTCCCGCAAAGGGCCAGGCTTCTCGTCGTGGACTACACCACTGATTGATCCACTATGAGTATGGTCTGGAGTAACAATAATTAGTGTGTCAGGATGTGTTTTGGCAAAGTCCTTGGCAATTTGCACGGCATTACTTAACATAATGGTATCAAAAGCAGCGCGCTCCCAATCCAAAGGGTGATTAAACTTATCTATTAAAGCCGCCTCTACCATTAAGAAAAATCCATTAGGATTCCTAGAGAGGACATCGATGGCTGATTGCGTCATCTCTGTTAGATCAGGCTGATGGGGATATTGTTCAACCGTATTCTTTTTTAAATAAAGACGGTCGAGTGATCCATCCATATTATCGGGATGAAAGACGCCAAATAATTTTTTAGTATTTTTATTTTGTGCAGCAGTTTCAAGCTCTTGCTTGGTAAAAGCAAGTTGAAAGCCCTCAGACTTAAAACTTTCTACTAAATTCTTTTCGTCCTTACGTTTTGAGCCCTTAGCAGATTGCGGATAAAAATAAGCTGAACCGCCACCAAGAATCACTTCCGCACCACTGGAGAAAAGCTGGTCGGCAATATATTGTTTGTCTGCCCTGCGTCTTGTATGAGCAACCATTGCGCCAGGTGTCGCATCCTGTAGCTCTGCATCAGAAACAATACCCACTGCCATTTTGGTATTGCGCTTGATCAGCTCTGCGATTGTTTCGACTTTAGGGTGCGAGAGATTATCGCTAGCTCTGGATACATAAACTCCCATGGCATTCACAGCAGTCTTATGCCCTGTCGTATACGCACTCATAGAATTAGCAGAGTCCGTGATCAGGGAGTCAGATCCTGATGTGCCAATCATTGCCGTACTGGGCATATCATCAAATGCCAATCGACCTTGATATCTCCCCTCCACAATTCCTTTGGATAGGACCCTAGCAGTCGTACGATTGGCAATCGTCATGCCATCGCCAATAAAAAGAATGACATTCTTAACGCGGCGGGGACCACTACTGTATACATCCCAGACTACTTGTAAGCGCTCCTGTGGCGACCGAGCTACGATTTGATATTTACCAGCTTTAGATAGCTGTACATCTCTAAAAAGTATAGAACTACCCTTACCATTTTCATTAGCAATGAATTCTGGCTTATTGCTAATGGCTTTATTTATTGGCACCCCGTTTAATTCAACGATAGCCGCTTCGGGATTAATGACTGTATTGAATTCAATTTTGATATCAAACTTAGACCCCGCCAATATGGAAGCCTGATCAATGGGATAAATTACGGCAGCCTGAACGAATCCTGCAAGAGATCCAAGGAATATAAAGAGAGTGATCTTGATAGTACGCAGAATTTTCATAGAATCGAATTAGCAAATAATATTGTGGAATTTCCAATATCTAACAATAACGTGACATTCTAATGACTATCCCCTCGGGGGCGTCATAGGGCTGTTTTTGTCGACCGCTTTCAACCTCCCAGATTTCACTGCCTTACGAAATAACTCGAAGTCCTGCTCATTTTGCTTGGCATAAGCTCTAGCAAATAAATACATTGCTTCGCCAAATTCCTTTGATTCACCGCAATATCCAGCAATCTCAGCCGCATCCCCAGATCGAGCATGACCCAGCGCAAGAGCCCAGCCATACAATTTTGCATAGTCCGCAAAGTTCTTTATGGATACTCCACCCGGTCCAATTGGGATACCACCTTTCATATCGCGCAACTGACGAAGATAAAAACCCTGGCTTTTATCAACATCAAATTGCATGGATCCATAATTCAAAAAGATATCTGGCGCCCCTTGAAGCAATCTTTGACCGGCCACCACCCTTTTACCCATATCACGATAAATGGACTCGCCTAAATAAGGACTTAGGACAGATTTTTGAGCTTCCTTGTATTGCAAAAATAAGGGATCATTCTCGCTATCTCCCTCAAAATATAGAACCATACAATTTGTACCCACGCTGCCAACGCCAACTACCTTGCGTGCAAAGTCTTTCAAAACATAGCGTTCAAATAGAATCTTACGGTCGGCAAGCAACGTGCTTGAATAATTTATCAAAGCCTTGTCAATTAGGGAGCTAAGGGGATATCCAAAAGCATTCTTTTTGAAGTGCTCGATTAATGGGGGCCTATTAATAATCTTTCTATCTTTGCCAACAAGGGTAGTCAGTTTTTGCAATACCTGTACATTGCCTTGATCTTTGGTCTGCTTTAAGTAGATGCTAATTTGCTTTTGGTGTTCTTTACTAAAATGCTTACGAACTTCCGCTTCACCAATAAATTCTTGGGCCAAATCTAAATAAGGCATATGCGCATATTGGTTCATACGCTTTTGGTATTCAGAACAAATACGCAACACTATTTTTTTACTTAATACCTTATCGCCGCCATTGCTCTCAGATGCAATGACTGCACTGGCAACAAGACGCTTGAGATCCCACTCCCAACTACCAGGTAGGGTTTCATCAAAATCATTAATGCCGAATACCAGTCGGTGCTCAGCAGTACCAAATAAACCGAAATTGGAGACATGCATATCTCCGCAGAGCTGAACTGTGATGTTGCTTGTTGCTTGGTTGGCTAAGTCCTGAGCCATAATGGCAGCCCCTCCTCGATAAAAGGCAAAGGGTGATTGCAACATCCGCTCATAACGAATTGGGATCAGCGACTCGATACGAGTCTTAGCTTGATTCTCCAGAATGGTAATTGGATCAATTCGCTGTTTTGGTGGGATATAAATGCCTTGCTGAGCAAAGCTGACCACTTTTCGTATGGCCTTTCCATCTGCCATGCGTTTCTTGATACTTGGCCTTGGATTGCTAAATGACTCTACTGATCTAAGAACGGCAAATTTGGGCTTTTTTTGTGAGGGCATGAGCTACCTGAACAATGAATATACCCACCCATATTAAAGCCAATCTAGGGATGCAACTAACTAAGAATTGATGTAGGTTAACTTTTTTTGAATACTCGCCGGTAGAGTCGAGAACCAAACACTATCATCCCCCACCGCAGGTAATATTTGCCCATATTCAATCATTTGACTGGGGCTAATTTCATCAATGTAAGCCCAAATTTGATGCCCAGCCAAGGAAATGACTGACTGAATGGCAACTTCTAACTCAACGAGGAGTTGTTTTTTTATTCGCTCAGACCTTCCATTGCGGATTTGCCCACTCAAAAATACATGGGGCTCGTCAAGAAGAATCCCCCCAATAAAGCAATCATGCTGATCCAATTGCCTAAAAATAACTTGAGCAAAATACGCCTCTGCGCCAGTGACGTCTGCATGTATTTTGGTAATGGCCTGTGCGAGCTTAAATTTTTGATGGGTAGTGAGCGAGAATCCTGCGTAACTAACACTATAGGTAGCCATGATGATATCTACTTAAAAAACCCTAATTACATTGCTTATGAATAGAATGAAGCTCATCTTTTATTTGCAGGTGATCCAACTTATCAATCGGGAGGTCAAGCAATAACTCAATGCGATTACGTAAACCCATTTCTACTTTTCTAAAAGCATTCCACATATCCTGCTCGCTTTCAGTTTCCATTGCGGGATCAATAAAACCCCAATGAGCTGTTGCAGGGTGACCAGGCCAATAAGGGCACTCTTCACCTGCAGCAGAATCGCAAACGGTGATGATAAAGTCCATGTGCGGTGCATCTTCTCTACCAAATTCATCCCAGGATTTACTTCTTAGCAATTCAAGTGGATAACCCAGATCTCTTGCAAGCTTCAAAGCAATTGGATGAATAAATGCCTTTGGCTTTGAGCCCGCCGAGAAGCCTATCAAACGTCCGCGGCTAAGCGTAGTTGCAAGCGCCTCAGCAAGAATAGACCGAGCTGAATTACCGGTGCAAAGGAATAAAATATTATAGGGATGAGTCATCAATAAAAGCGTACTAAAAAATGTGATTAAATAATTTCATCCAAACGTAATGAAAATCTTTTATCTATTAAAAATTGATTTACGTTTCGATCAAGTAGATCTCGGCTTACCTGCTCATCGTTGCTCTTTGATTCTAGAGTAAGGTCTTTTTGAACTTCATTACGAAATACGTCAGATATGTATTTAGTTAGGCTTGCATTCATGCATTTTTACCTTCCAGATGACGATAGATGAGCTTATCTTATAAGCTATATGTTTCAATCTTATTAAATACTCAGAAAAGAAAAAGACCCAGCGAACTGGGTCAAAAGGAAGAACGGTACAACTTTAATCTGTCAGAAAAACTGACAAACTTAATTTATCTGGTCTTTATTACAGATTAATGACTGAAGCTAAAAAGAGATTAACTTCCAAGGCGATGGGCAGTATATCTATTTGCGTAAGCCAAGCGCGCTTCATACCAAGCCTGCCAAATTGCAAGTAATGTTTTTTTCATATAAATCCTTATGGTGAAAGATCAATCTAGATATTTCTATTTTGTAGAGATATCGCGACAACAACAACTTCATTATTGGGCATCAAGGTGACAAGGTGAAGGCGCTTTTATGACCAATTGACATAGCTGGGATACACTCTGAGACATACACATTTTTCCAACAAGGAAATTCAAATGCTTCATTGGGATCTTTACAGCACAATTGCTCTAAGATTAGCTCTTGCCCTTTTTGTTGGATCAGTACTTGGCTTAAATCGCTGGCTACACCATAAATCTGCTGGTATTCGTACTCACTCACTAGTTGCGATTGGTTCTGCAACGGCTGTAATGCTGATCAGCGACTTTGTACAAGATGATGCGCAATCTGTCAGTCGCGTCCTTCAGGGGCTTATCACTGGACTTGGTTTTTTAGGTGCTGGGGTCATTATTCACGAGCAACGCTCGCAGCGGATTCATGGCCTGACTACTGCGGCAAGTCTATGGGCTTGTGCTCTTATTGGAGCCGCTTTTGGGGCTGGGCAATTCGCCTTGGGGGGACTCTCCCTAGGCACAATTCTGCTCACTTTAATGATCGGCGGCCCTTTGGAAAGGCTCTTTGCCAGAATCAATGGCGTTAAGCGCAGCTCTGAGATTTCCAGCGATCCTGAGTGAAAAACCCATCAAAACACTCAGAAAAGGGTATTTGTCATATTACTTTGTTAGCATAAGGACATCCAAACTATGACAAATACATGCCATGAGTGATTACAGATATGAAGATGCAGTGCAACAACTGCAAGAAACTGGCGCTATCGGGCTTGTGGACTTAAAAAGCCTGCCTCACGAGGATCTCGTTGAGCTATTTGAAGAGATCAAGGTGTGGTGTCTATATGCCAGTGGAAAAGCTGAAAAGCTAAGTAAAGAGTCTAAGAAGAAAAAGAAGAAGAAGAAGGAATAGCCCCTAAGCAGCTATACGCTCCTTAGGAAATCGCAGTGTGAAAGTACTGCCTTTTCCCGGCATGCTTTCTATCAATAACTGAGCTTGATGACGGCTTGCAATGTGCTTTACGATTGCTAACCCCAAGCCAGTGCCCCCAGTATCACGCGAACGACTTCGGTCAACTCTATAAAAGCGCTCAGTAAGCCTTGAAAGGTGCTCCGAAGCAATGCCTGGACCAGTATCCTCAACCGAGAATTCCCCCTGTCCTTCAGAATTAATACCCCACCTAACATGAATCGAGCCAGCATCTGGGGTGTAACGAATTGCATTTGATACTAAATTACTAAATGCAGAAAGTATCTCCCTTTCTTCACCAAGCAAACTTTTCTGATCGGCAACCTCAAACTCAAAACTATGTTTTCCTTGGGATAAAGCCTCAGCATCATTCCTCAACAACGCCATCAACGTTTCAGCATTAATTTTATTTGTTGCAGCGGGTAATGAGTTTGACTCTAGGTTAGCCAAGGTTAATAGGTCCTCAACTAAGCTTTTCATGCGCTGCGCTTGCGACATCATCATGTCAAAATATTGATCGCGCTGATTCTTCTCAAGATCCAAGGTTTGGACAGTTTCTAGAAAGCCCATTAATACAGTAATCGGTGTTCTCATTTCATGAGATACATTGGCAACGAAATCACGCCTCATGGAATCCGCTTTTTGCAGATCAGTTACGTTTTGCACAAGCAATAAGTTACGACGATTCCCAAACGGAAAGGCTTGCAGCATGATACTCAAGCTACTATCTGGACCCATTCTTTCAAGAAGCAAAGGCTCCTCAAAATTACGCCTACTTAAGTAATGAACAAACTCTGGACGGCGGATCAGAAAATTTATCCGCTGCATCACATCACGTTTAAAGTTCAAACCAAAAAAACGTTCTGCGATTGAATTACACCATTCAATCTGATCATTTTCATCAAGCATAACAATTCCATTAGGAGATGCCTGAAAGGCCTCAATAAAATGATCATGTTGCTGCTCAATTACACGCATCCTCTGCTTTAAATTTTTAACTAATCGCTGTAGTTTGAAAAATACCTCTTCCCAAAAACCGCTAGGCAGGGACATGCTATCAATAGTATCTGACTGAATATGTCTTCCTAGATGAGCCAGATTGATATATGAGTAAACCAAAGGAATTGAAAGTAGAGAAATGCTTACGAAAATAGACCATTCAGCACCCCATTTATATAAGGTAAGAAATGAAACTATTAAAACGAAGCAAACGAAGACGAAATAGCGCGTAAGTGCAGAAATCATGATGCAATCTTAGACTATCTTCTGTAAAGACTTGAAGTAGTCCCAAAAACCCAGAAAAAAGGGTTTAGGATTCAGTCGGCATCTTGGTAATCCGGTAGCCGCTGCCTCTGACAGTCTCAATAAAACGATCACAATCTACTGGACTTAATGCTGCTCTCAAACGCTTGATATGGACATCCACAGTACGCTCTTCAATATAGACTTCATTTCCCCACACCTTATCAAGCAAATTTGTACGTGAATGAACACGCTCTGGGTTAGCCATGAAGTATTGAAGAAGCCTATATTCGGTAGGGCCTAAAGATACTGGCTTAGGTTCAGAATTGGGCCAAATTGCCACCACTCTATGAGAGCTTGGATCAAGCTTTAGTGGACCAACTGTTAGGGGACCTGTATCGTCCACTGTAATTTGCCTTCGCAACAATGCCTTAACTCTAGCAATAAGCTCCTTAGGCGAAAAGGGCTTGGTGACATAGTCGTCTGCACCAGAATCCAGGCCCAAGACTTTATCAGCCTCTTCGCTTTTAGCTGTCAGCATCAAAATGGGAAGCCCTCTTGTGCGTTCATTTGCCCTTAACTCTTTGGCAAATTGAACGCCAGACTTGCCAGGAAGCATCCAATCCAAAACTACAAGGTTTGGTAGACGCTCCTTCATCATTCCTTGAGCGATGTCTGCTTGCATTGCCTTCTCAACCTCATATCCAGCATGGGTAAGGTTAACCGCAATTAACTCTGCAATTGATGGCTCATCTTCGACAATTAATATGCGGTGAGTCATATTGAATGGACTGTTTATTGCTTATTGGCTTCGCGAACCAAATCTTCGTGCGGAATATGACGCACATCTGACCCTTTGGCTACGTAAATTACGAATTCAGCAATATTTTTAGCGTGATCACCAATGCGTTCAATTGCCTTGGCTATGGTCAACATATCCAATCCAGTGCTGATCATATGAGGGTCCTCAGACATATACGTAATTAATTTACGAACAAATCCCCTGAATTCTTCATCAATTTGACGATCTTCGGCAACCACTTCTGCAGCCGCTACAGTATCAAGTCGAGCAAAAGCATCTAAGCTTCGACGAAGCAAATTAATAGCCATTTGCCCCGATAGACGAATTTCAGCCACATTAATATTGTGAGATGAAGTAGACTCGATCAAACGCTTGGTTCGCTTAGCCACTCGCTCTGCCTCATCGCCTGCTCGTTCCAGATTTGTGATGGCCTTAGAAACAGCCATTACCAAGCGAAGATCGCGAGCTGTAGGTTGACGACGAGCAATGAGTTCAGTACAAGCTAGATCAATTTGTATCTCGAGATCGTTTACGAGCTTTTCATTTTCTATAACGATGTTGCAGGTATCAGCATCCATTTGCGTAAATGCACGCATGGCTGTAGCAATTTGAGATTCAACTAATCCGCCCATTTCAAGCAATCGGCTTGAAAGCGAATTAAGGTCTGCGTCAAATTGTGATGATAGATGTTTATCTGGCATTTAATGTCTCCAATTAACCGAAGCGACCGGTGATGTAGTCTTCTGTTTCTTTACGCTTAGGCTTGATAAAAATTTCATCAGTTTTACCATACTCCACCAAACTACCAAGGTACATATATGCAGTGTAATCAGAAACACGAGCAGCTTGCTGCATATTGTGAGTCACGATTGCAATGGTGTACTCATGTTTTAGCTCATTAATCAGCTCTTCGATTTTTCCAGTGGAAATTGGATCTAGTGCAGAAGTTGGCTCATCAAGCAAAATGACAGATGGTTTAACAGCAACACCTCGAGCAATACACAAACGCTGCTGCTGACCGCCGGAGAGAGATAAACCGCTTTGATTTAACTTGTCTTTAGCTTCGGTCCATAGAGCAGCCTTATTTAGAGCCCATTCAACTCGCTCATCCATCTCTGAGCGGGAGAGTTTTTCATAGAGACGCACGCCAAAAGCAATATTTTCATAGATTGACATTGGAAAAGGTGTTGGCTTTTGGAATACCATGCCAATCCGCGAGCGAAGTAAGTTTAAATCTTGGCCTGGGTTCAGAATATTCTGACCATAGAAATTAATCTCACCTTCTGCACGCTGACCTGGATATAAATCATACATACGATTTAAAGTTCGTAGCAAAGTTGATTTGCCGCAACCAGAAGGACCAATAAAGGCGGTTACTTTACCTTGCTCAATATCAAGATTAATGCTCTTCAGACCCTGAAATGATCCATAGTAAAAATTCAGGTTTCTTACTTCAAGTGCATTGATAGCAGCCTGCCCTGTTTGTTGATTTGTTGTTTCCACTTTACCCCCTTGACTATCAATCTTATTTAAGTCAAACATTGTTTTCATATCGCTCATCATCCTTGAACCTTCTCACGGAACACCACACGCGCCAATATATTTAAGCCGAGAACGGCGAATGTAATGAGAAGCGCCCCACCCCAAGCCAATTCAACCCAATTATCATATGGGCTCATAGCAAATTGGAAAATCACGACCGGTAAATTTGCCATTGGCGCATTCATATTGGTCGAGAAGAATTGATTATTCAGTGCTGTAAAAAGCAAAGGTGCGGTTTCACCGCTTACACGTGCTAAGGCGAGCAAGATACCTGTCATCACACCGCTTTGAGCTGCTCGCAAGGTAATCATAAAAGCAACTTTCCACTTTGGCGTACCAAGCGCGTAAGCTGCTTCACGTAGACTTCCAGGTACTAAGCGCAGCATATTTTCTGTAGTACGCACTACAACTGGAATAGCAATTAAAGCCAGAGCAATAGTGCCAGCCCAACCTGAAAAGTGTCTAGCTTGCGCAACAACAAATGCATACACAAACAAACCGATCACAATAGATGGAGCGGAAAGCATGATATCTGTTACAAAGCGAGTGACAGCAGCAACACGACTACGATCACCATACTCAGATAAATAAAGACCGGCTAAGACACCAATCGGCGTACTGATTAAAGTACAGGTACCCACTAGCAAAAGGCTACCCACAATTGCATTTGCAAGGCCACCGCCGTCAGAGCCAGGAGCAGGAGTGCTATGAGTGAAGAGGTTTAAGTCGATTGCAGACAATCCTTTAAACACCAATACACTGAGGATCCACATTAAAAAAATCATCCCCAAGGCCATAGCACCCATTGAAAGGGTTAAGCCAATCTTATTTGCACGCTTACGCTTTGCAAAGACTGCTTGATCAATATTAGAGGTATTGTTCATGTCTTCATTCCCTGCTTCTTCTCCATATTGTTAAGCATCCATTTAGCGCATGCCAAAACAATAAATGTGATGATGAATAAGGCTAGGCCCAGAGCGAATAATGAAGATAAGTGATTACCAGCCTCCGCCTCACCAAACTCGTTAGCAAGTGTTGAGGCAATCGAAGTACCAGGAGAAAATAAAGATGCAGATAGGCGGTGCGCATTACCAATCACAAAAGTGACTGCCATCGTTTCACCAAGTGCCCTGCCCAATCCCAACATCACCCCGCCTATAACACCTGCTTTGGTATATGGCAGAACCACATTCTTAACTACTTCCCAGGTAGTGCAGCCAATTCCGTAGGCAGATTCTTTGAGAACAGGCGGGACAATCTCAAAGACATCGCGCATCACTGAAGCAATAAAGGGAAGAATCATCATTGCCAGGATTAAACCTGCACACAAAATACCAATACCATTGAACGCCCCAGAGAACAAAATTCCTAATCCAGGAATTTGGCCTAGTGTCGATGCTAAAACCGGTTGAATGTACTCTGCAAACAAAGGGGCGAAGATAAAGAGGCCAAACATGCCGTAGATAATTGATGGGACAGCAGCCAAGAGCTCAACTGCAGTACCCAATGGCCTACGAAGGGGCCCCGGGCAGAGCTCAGTCAGGAAAACGGCGATACCAAAGCTTAATGGAACTGCAATTAACAGCGCAATCAATGAGGTAATAACAGTGCCGTAAATAGCAATCAAGCCGCCAAACTCACCATTAACAACATCCCATTCTTGG
>Ga0214207_1000103_pt1 | contig 27004 bp, 37 predicted proteins | sample TroBogEpilimnion_6_FD_153045 | JGI IMG/M metagenome (GOLD analysis project Ga0214207, IMG submission 153045) | Freshwater microbial communities from Trout Bog Lake, WI - 13JUL2009 epilimnion | ecosystem: Environmental > Aquatic > Freshwater > Lake > Epilimnion/Euphotic zone | place: Trout Bog... | reverse complement strand
TCTACACTATGATCTACACATTTAAATATATACTTTATATATATAAGAACGTCCCCTATATGTTTCACGTGGAACACCACCACCCCTATATAAATTTTTGTACTTGACAAAGTTTAAACGCTATAGTAACGTACCCATGAACGTTTCTATTTCGTTCCTATGGGGGGTATATATATTTTGAAAGAAGAACATTTATGGATTATGTTGATCATTGTGATATTGCTGGCAGCAATCCTGTAAACGAAGAATTGTTTCTTTTAAGAAGCACCATCATTGATTTAGAAACTATGAGGACACCTTATGAAACATCATCTAGAGGCTTCATGGCACTTACTACCGCCATTAGCATACTCAAACAGATGCATGATTATCATGCGCTGGCAGTTAATTCAAACCATTTAAAACTAGTAAAGGCAAGTAATGACTGAAAAACAAAAGCGGGTATATGACTTCATCCAAGCATTTATTAAAACGCATGGGTTCGCACCAAGTTATATGGAAATAGCAAAAGGACTACAACTACGTAGCAAGTCTAATATCCATCGGTTAGTACATAATTTGAAGGATAAGGGATTGATTAAGGTAAACGCTCATATGGTGCGTTCTATCAAAGTCATTGATAACACTGTACGTGAAATGGCTGCCCTTTGAGTTTATTGACCAAGGCGGAAATAAAGCAGTACCTAGCGTTATTAAACACGCTGCCGCCTAACTCGCCTCAAATTCCTAAAGTACATGCCTTGCTAAAGCAAGACAAGATAGAACGGTGCCGGGAAAATTTTTTGCCGTTCGTAAAGGAGATGTGGAGTGCTTTTATACCGGGAAAACATCATGCAGTTATGGCGGACGCATTTGAGAGAGTTGCTAATGGGTCTCTTAAGCGCCTTATCATCAATATGCCCCCTCGTCATACTAAGTCTGAATTTGCTTCTTATCTGTTTCCCGCTTGGTATCTGGGAAAGTATCCAGAAAAGAAGATCATCCAAACCGCCCACACCGCAGAACTTGCCGTAGGTTTTGGACGTAAAGTAAGGAATATTGTAGCGACCCCCGACTACCAAGCAATATTCCCCACCAAGCTTTCTTCTGATAGTAAAGCTGCTGGTCGTTGGAACACCGATAAGGGTGGCGATTACTTTGCGATTGGTGTGGGCGGAGCCGTAACCGGTAAAGGTGCAGACGTTTTAATTATTGACGATCCGCATTCTGAGCAAGAGGCAATGCAAGGAAATCCCGAAGTCTACGATCGGGTATATGAGTGGTACGGTTCTGGTCCTCGTCAGCGTTTGCAGCCGGGAGGCTCCATTATTGTCGTGATGACACGTTGGTCTAAACGAGATCTGACAGGGCAGATATTAAACAACTCGATAAAAAGGGATGGCGATGAATGGGAAGTTATTGAATTACCTGCGCTTTTACCGTCTGGTAAGCCACTCTGGGCAGAATTTTGGAGTCAAAAAGAACTTGAGGCAATCAAGGCTGAAATTCCAGTTGGAAAGTGGGAAGCCCAGTATCAGCAGAATCCAACATCTGAGGAAGGCGCAATTATTAAAAGAGAGAATTGGCGTATTTGGGACTCGGATGTTGCTCCTTATTGTGAGTACATCATCCAGTCATGGGACACCGCCTTTGAAAAGACAAATCGTGCAGACTATTCCGCTGTCACTACATGGGGCATATTTTATAAAACGAATGCGGATGGCTTTGAAGTACCCAACATTATTCTCTTAGATGCGTTTAAAGCCCGTATGGAGTTCCCAGAACTCAAAAGAAAAGCCTTTGAATACTACAAACATTGGAATCCAGATAGCCTTATTGTGGAAAAAAAGGCTGCTGGTGCGCCCCTTATTTATGAAATGCGGGCAATGGGTATACCGGTGCAGGAGTATACACCAAGCAAGGGTAATGATAAAATAGCCCGTGTAAACGCTATATCAGATTTATTTGCGTCTGGGTACGTCTGGTGTCCAGAAGCACGATGGGCGGAAGAAGTAATGGAAGAATGTGCGTCCTTTCCTAACGGAGAGCATGACGACTTGGTTGACTCAACCTCCCAAGCGCTGCTGCGGTTCCGTCAGGGAGGATTTATTCGTTTAAACAGTGATGAGCCTGACGAGCCAAAAGAATTTAGACGTAAAGTCGCCTACTACTAAGGAATATTATGGCAATTGATAAAGCCCTATACCAAGCCCCAAAAGGCATTGAAGCTCTAGCGGAAGAAGAACAACCGATAGAAATTGAAATTGAAAACCCCGATGCAGTCCATATGGAGATGGATGGGATTGAAATTGATATAGAGGCGCAAGACCCTGAGTTTGGCGAAAACCTTGCTGAAGTATTAGATGACTCTTACCTTGCATTAATTGCCCAAGAACTTACTGCCGACTATGAAGCTGACGTTGGTAGCCGCAAAGACTGGCTACAAACCTATGTAGATGGATTGGAATTACTAGGTTTAAAGATTGAAGAGCGTAGCGAGCCTTGGGAAGGCGCATGCGGTATCTACCATCCTATCCTAGCAGAAGCGTTAGTAAAGTTCCAATCTGAAACGATTATGTCATTGTTCCCCGCACAGGGACCATGCCGCACCAAAATTATTGGTAAAGAAACCCAAGAAAAGCGGGATGCGGCTTTGCGTGTTGAAACCGACATGAATCACCGCTTGACAGATCGCATGCCTGAGTATCGCCCTGAGACAGAGCGCACTATCTGGGGATTAGGTCTTGCGGGTAATGCATTTAAAAAGGTTTACTTTGATCCAAACTTAAACCGTCCAATGGCGCTATTTGTGCCAGCAGAAGATGTAGTTGTTCCTTATGGCGCAGCCAACCTTGAATCTGCTGATCGTGTTACCCATGTTATGCGTAAAACTGAAAATGATTTGCGTAAATTGCAAGTCATGGGTTTTTATCGTGACATTGATTTGGGAGATCCACAAAACACTTTAGACGAAGTGGAAAAGAAAATAGCGGAAAAATTAGGCTTTAGAGCTACCACTGATGACCGCTATAAGCTCCTTGAGATGCATGTAAATCTTGACTTGGAAGGTTACGAGCACAAAGATGAAAGCGGCAATCCAACCGGCATTGCACTACCTTATGTAGTTACTATTGAAAAAGGTAGCAATCAAGTTTTATCTATTCGTAGAAACTGGAAACCTGAAGATGAAACATATCAAAAACGTGCTCACTTTGTTCACTACGGGTATATTCCCGGCTTTGGTTTCTACCATTTTGGTCTTATTCATCTTATCGGTGCTTATGCTAAATCTGGTACTTCTATCGTCAGGCAGTTGGTTGACGCTGGTTCCCTTGCAAATCTGCCGGGTGGCTTTAAGACCCGTGGGTTGCGAGTAAAAGGAGACGATACTCCAATTGCACCGGGTGAATTTAGGGATGTGGACGTTCCAAGCGGGGCAATGAAAGACAACATCATGCCTCTGCCATACAAAGAGCCAAGCCAGACTTTGCTTACTTTGTTAAATGGCATCATTGAAGAAGCAAGACGTTTTGCTAACACTGCCGACCTATCAGTGTCTGATATGTCTGCTGCCGCTCCAGTAGGTACAACATTTGCTATCTTAGAGCGCACACTTAAAGTAATGTCTGCGGTTCAGGCACGTATTCATTTTGCTTTAAAACAAGAATTAAAGCTGCTCAAAGAAATTATTGCAGACGATACCCCAGAAGATTATGAATATGATCCAGAGCATGGCAATCGCCACGCCAAAAAATCAGACTATGACTGCGTAGACATTATTCCTGTATCTGATCCTAATGCCTCCACAATGGCGCAAAAGATTGTTCAGTATCAAGCAGTAATGCAGTTGGCTCAGTCTAATCCACAATTTTTTAACATGCAGTTAATGAACCGCCAGATGGTGGAAATCATGGGCATTAAAGATGCGGACAAACTTGTGCCTATGGCTGATGATATTAAGCCTACAGATCCTGTATCAGAAAATCAAAACATTTTGATGCAAAAACCTGTTAAGGCTTTTGAATATCAAGACCATCAAGCTCATATCACAGTGCATATGACGGCAATGCAAGATCCTAAGATTTTGCAAGTATTGGGTCAAAGCCCACAAGCACAGCAATTGCAAGCTGCTATGCAAGCCCATATTAATGAGCACCTTGGCTTTGCCTATCGTGTTGAGATTGAAAAACAATTGGGTATGTCATTGCCTCCTAAATCTGACGAAATGGGTGATGACGTTGGTATGGATCCAGAAGTTGAAGCTCGTTTGGCTCCAATGTTGGCGCAAGCTGCACAGCGTTTGTTGCAGTCTAACCAACAACAAGCCGCTCAACAACAAGCACAACAACAGGCTCAAGACCCATTGGTACAGATGCAGCAACAAGAATTACAACTTAAACAAGCTGAACTTGAGCGTAAAAAGCAAAAAGACATGGTAGATGCTCAATTAAAAGCAAACCAGCAACAAATTGAGAAGAGCCGTATCCAAGCACAAACGGTATTGGATGCAGCCAAGACTCAAGCAAATCTACAGTCTCAAGAAATGCGAGACAAGATGCAGTTGGGTGGTGATTTGGTCAAACATATTTCCCAAAAGAACAACGATAACAAACAGCAAAACAAACAGTTATTTGCACAAGGTTTGCAAGCGGCACACCAGCATGCTATAGCTGAAGAGCAAGCTCGTTTAAATCGTAAGAAAGGTAGTGAATGACAGAATTAGAGGTAGCAATTAGCAGAATTGATGAACGTATATCAATGATGCAAAACCAATTAGGTAGCGGTGAAGCGGTCGAATACAACCAATACCTAAATATGTGCGGGGTTATTAAAGGTCTATTGACCGCACGTAGAGAAATAATAGACCTTAAACACAATTTGGAGAACTCGGATGAGTGAAACAATCGATTTATCACAGGCGGTCGATCTATCAGCGCTAATGGATAAATCCCAAGAAGAAAAAGCAAGCCAATTACCTAAGCCTTCTGGCTATAGAATCCTTTGCGCAATACCTGATATTGATGATACGTACGAAAGCGGACTCATTAAAGCAGAACAAACCATCAATTTTGAAGAAAAACTAGCGACAGTTTTATTCGTAGTTGCTTTGGGACCTGACTGCTATAAAGATCCAGCAAGATTCCCATCAGGACCGTGGTGTAAACAGGGCGATTTCATTATCGTTAGACCAAATTCTGGTTCCCGTTTAAACATTCATGGTAAAGAATTCCGCATGATTAACGATGACACTGTTGAAGCCATTGTGGACGATCCACGTGGCATTAAACGTTCATAAAAAAGGAGAAAAAAATGGCAGAAGCATATCAATTCCCCGATGAAATTGAACAACCAGCAGAATTGCCAGAAGTAAAAGCAGAAATTGAAGCAAAACCTGCTGATTTTGAGATTGAAATCGAAGACGATACCCCAAAAGAGGATCGTAGACGCAGAAATTTACCCGAAGAAGTAGTGCAAGATCTTGAAAAAGACGAGATGGAGCAGTATGGAGACGAGGTAAAAGACCGTTTAAAGCAGTTAAAGAAAGTATGGCACGATGAACGTAGGGCAAAAGAACAAGCTTTACGTGAGCAACAAGAAGCAATAGCAGCAACACAAAAATTGTATGAAGAAAACAAGAAAATGAAAGCCTTGTTGTCTTCTGGAGAGCAAGAATATGTGGCGGCTGTTAAAAATTCTGTAGAACTAGAGCTAGATAAAGCTAAACGGATGTATCGTGAAGCTTATGAGTCTGGAGACACAGATCGCATCATTGAAGCTCAAGAAAACATGGTTGCAGCGATGCAAAAGCAGGAACGCATCAATAATTTTAAGATGCCCCCTTTACAAACCGAAGAAAATGAGGTAAAAACACAGTATCAGGCTCCTCCTAAACCCGACATGCGGGCGCAGAAGTGGCAAGAGACTAATCCTTGGTTCGGTCAAGACGAGGAAATGACAGCAGCAGCGCTAGGTTTACACGAAAAACTCAAGCGCAATGGTGTTCATGTAGGCTCTGATGAATATTATGCGACCATCGATCGTACGATTCGCAAACGTTTCCCCGAAAATTTCGAGGAAGAAGTAGAAGTCAAAGAAACTCCTAAAGCAAAAGCCCCAACGGTGGTTGCTCCAGCGAGTCGCAGTACGAATGCGAAACCTCTCAAGCTGAAAACATCACAAGTTGCGTTAGCTAAAAAGCTTGGTATAACCCCTGAGCAGTATGCTCGTGAAGTACTTAAATTAGGAGAATAAAATGACTGAAAAAAGAAATAACCGTGATACCGAAGTTCGTGAAATGGCAGAGCGCCCCAAGCAGTGGCGACCACCAGAATTACTCCCAGAACCCGACAAGGAAGCTGGATATGAGTATCGTTGGATTCGTGTATCTATGTTGAATACCCCTGACCCTAGGAATTTATCATCTAAACTCAGGGAAGGTTGGGAACCCGTACGTGTCGAGGAACAACCGAAGTTTAAACTGCTAGTCGATCCAGATGGACGTTTTAAAGACAACATCGAAATTGGCGGGTTGTTACTTTGCAAAACCCCGAAAGAGTTCGTAGAACAACAGCAAGCTTATTACGCTGATCAGACACGTGCCCAGACGGAAGCTGTAGATAACAATTTAATGCGCCAATCCGATTCTCGTATGCCTATTTTCAAAGAAAGTAAGTCTACGGTAACGGTTGGCAGATAAATTTAATTTTAAGGAGATTTAAATGGCATATCCAATCGTACCCGCTCCATACGGGTTCAAGCCAGTAAATCTTATTGGTGGTCAAGTTTTCTCTGGTTCGACACGTCAGTTGCCGATTCAGTATGGCTTTAACACTAATATTTTTTACGGTGACGTAGTAGGTATCGCACGTGGTTTTATCACACGTGAAACAGTCACTACTGGTGGCTCTTCAACTACTGGTGCTGCTGGCGCTGGTCAAGTTGGTATTTTCTTGGGTTGTAACTATACAGATCCAGTTACTAAGCAAAAGCGCTTCAGCCAATACTGGCCCGCTGGCACTTTAGCTGGTGACGCATTTGCTGTTGTTACTGATGATCCAGATACATTGTTCCAAGTTGCTGTTGCTTCAACCCAAGGCGCTACTGCCATTGGTTCTGCTGCTACTGCAATGATTGGTTTAAACATTGCTGGTTCTGACCTTGCTGGTAACGTTAACACTGGTGACTCTTCAAACGCTGTATTAGCATCTTCTGCTGCTACTACTTCAACATTACCATTCCGTATTGTTGATTTGAAGCGTGATTCAGCTATCTCTACTACTGCTACTTATACTAGTGGTACAGGTACATTAACTGTTTCTGCTCTTCCTTCTAGCTTGTTAGTTGGTACAGAAGTTGGTTATATCGCTGCAAACGGTCAGTATGTTGGTACAGGTTCTTGGGTTTCTACATTTGCTGCTGCTGGTACTACTACAGTTATTCTGAATAGTGCTCAAGTTACAGTAAACAGCCCAACTGGTACTGCATCTACTGCAATGACAATTCCTGCATCAAGCACATTGGTATTTACTCAATATCCTGAAGTTTACGTTAAGTTTAACTTCGGTATCCATGAGTACTATAACAATACTGCTCCAGCAGTAACACTTTAATCTAAGGAGCTTTATAAATGGCTATTTCTCGTGCACAACTACTGAAAGAGTTGCTCCCCGGATTGAATGCATTGTTCGGACTAGAGTATGCTCGTTATGGCGAAGAACACAAAGAGATCTACGAAACAGAGACCTCTGAGCGTTCATTCGAAGAAGAAACAAAACTGTCTGGTTTCAGCGCTGCCCCAGTTAAACCTGAAGGCAATGCAATTGCGTATGATAATGCGCAAGAAGCTTGGACTGCTCGCTACAACCACGAAACTATCGCCCTTGGCTTTAGCTTGACTGAAGAAGCAATCGAAGACAACCTCTACGATTCTTTATCTGCTCGCTATACCAAAGGTCTAGCTCGTGCTATGGCTTATACCAAACAGGTAAAAGCTGCTGCTGTTTTGAACAACGGCTTTAACGCTGCCTACACTTATGGTGATGGTCAGCCTTTGTTCTCTACTGCACACCCATTGGTTAACGGTGGTACTAACGCCAACACTCCATCTACTCCTGCTGACTTGAACGAAACTGCGTTGGAAAACGCTGTTATTCAAATCGCTGCTTGGACAGATGAGCGTGGTCTGTTAATCGCTGCTAAACCACGTAAATTGGTTGTTCCACCTGCATTGCAATTCGTTGCAACTCGTTTGTTAGAGACCGAACTCCGTGTTGGTACTAACAACAACGACATCAACGCAATTAAGAACAATGGTTCTGTCCCAGAAGGTTACACAATTAACCACTTCTTGACCGCAACCAATGCATGGTTCTTGACAACTGATGTACCTAATGGTTTGAAACACTTTGTACGTACACCACTCCAGAATTCTATGGATGGTGACTTCGATACTGGTAACGTCCGTTACAAGTCTCGTGAGCGTTACAGCTTCGGTGTTTCCGATCCCCTCGGTGTATACGGTTCATACTAATCCGTACCTACCAACGAAGAACCCCGCTCAAAAGGCGGGGTTTTTTGTTTATAAAAAGTAATTTTTAAATTGATGTTTTTTAGATTCTTTGGCAAACTTTTCTTTTAAAAGTTTTAACCCATCCAAATTTAAATGCACATTATCAATATAGTACTGATTTTGGGTCTCCAATTGTGGGGTAACCAAGCTATCAAAAATATCAATTAAATACAAATTGCTAATAGATTGGTGTTTATTTTTTAAATAACCATTGAAATACAATGTTGCTAGATTGCGTATAAATGGATCTCCTATTGAATTTTCTGCTTTTGAACCAGAAGCAATTGGAGCCATAATAAAAATTGGTATTTGATAATGCTGTCGAAGAATTTGGCAAAATTTAATTAATCTTTTTGCTATGTTTTCTGAGGCATATTTTAAATGGATTTCTTCTAATTTAGAACGTTTAAACGCTTGGGTACGCATATCAATTTCCCCAAAAGATAAACCAATTGCAGTAACATTTGGCAATCTTTTCAAAAGATCCAATATATATCTACCCCATTTCCCCACACTATCTTTGTCCACAAGATTGTATGCAAGAGGAGCGCCAATATGATGAATCGCTATATTAGGGAAAAGTGATCCACCATCAAATTGCTGAAATGTTTTACCAGACCAAATTCTGCTATGGGAATCACCTATCACATGAAGCATTACTTCATTACCCAAAAAATTTGATAACCATCAAAGGCTGGTTTAATACCATAAGCTTCAAGATACTGCAAAACTAAAAAACCTTTGCCAGTACGTTTTTCACCTTCAAACCAATTATCATCAACCGCTACCAATGCTCCCGATTTTAAACTATCTTGAATTGCAAGCAGTTCTTTTAGATGGTGAGCAGCGCTTTCCATACGAACATCATTATTAAAGTCAAAACTATCCAAATATAAAAAATCAATTTTTCTGTTTTCATCTTTTAATTTTTGGTTTAAATGTTGTAAATATGAGACACTATCTGATTCAACCACGGCAGTCCTTGGGCAAACCATCTGTCTTTTGCAGTTTTCTACGCTATCGTGCGATAAATCTACGGTAATAAATTCACCGCCATATTCATTAATATATTTATCAAAAAGCAAACTGCTTTGTCCGTCCCCAGCATAATTATTTTCAATGCGGGCACAGCCTGTTTCAACAATCAATGGATTAGTAATTTTTCTAAGATATTCAAAAGCAAAATCAAACCCCGTGGCTCGTTTATCTAGCATTGGTCTTGCATATTCATAAAACTTCATTTAAAAACTCCTTTGTCATTGTTATACCACGTTCAAAATGCGCATCTAAATCTTTGTAACGAAATACTTTCATTACCCCATCATTAACATATGGGTCAATAAACATTTGATCACGAGGCGGATCAGAATAATCCCCTAACCAAACAAACGTAGGGATTTTCATCATAGAACTAAGGGTTTTAAAAGCGCTATCGCAACCCACCAAAGCATGGCATTGAGCTACATAAGCAAGACTTTTAGCTGGGTTTTTGTAGCTTATAAGTTTTAAATTCTCAGACTCTTTGATACCTTCAAGTTCATTTTCTAATCCAAAGACCATAAGGTTATAGTCGTTCGTATTTAACTTATCAATGACCTTTGTAGGAATAGATTTAAGAATCATTCCAAATTTCTTTTGGGTATCAATAGAAAAAGCGCTTCCAGTCACATGAACTCCCACCACAGGCTTTCCATTAGTAAACACTGGTTTTTCCATGTCAAAAGGAAATTCTGCAAAATATTGGGCACGTGGACAATGAACCCATTGTATAGACCTGTTTAAACTGTTTAAAAACGTGTTCTGCTCGTCTAAAGTGGAAAAGATATGTAATGGGTCAGGCTTAATTCCAATCGTCTTAAAGAACTCATTAGCGCCCTTTAAATGGGTTACTGCTGCATAACGATATGGCTTATCTTTTTTATTGGCATCAATAAAAGGTAAACATTGTAAAAAATCTCCAATACCGCCCAATAATAGTATTACTTGCTCCATTTAATTAAGTCCTCTTTAACATTTTGTACTACAGATTCCCAATCGCCCAACTTGGGCTGGCGGTAAATTTTGATGATTGGATACCAAGGGCTATCGGTTCTATCCATGAACCAGCGCCAACAAGTATCAAAACGATTGAGTAACCATACTTCTTTGCCCATAGCAGCCGCTACGTGAGCCGTAGACGTATCAACAGCAATTACTAGGTCTAGACTAGCAATGTACGCTGCGGTGTCTGCAAAGTCTTTAAAATGCTCCGTATGATTGCACATGCGCACTTTCCAGTCAGCGCAATCTTCTAACTCTTTTTCAGGTCCTTCACCCTTTTGCAAAGAATAAAAATTTACATTCGCTTCTTTTAATGGCAAAAGTTTAGATAAAGCAATATTTCTTCGTTCATTTACAGCCCAAACTTCTGGCTGGTCGGGTCTAAAACCACCGCTCCATACCAAACCAACATTTTTTTTGCCGTTATCCAATAACATTGGGGCAAATTCTCTAACCAAATAGGGATCAGATTTAAGATAAATACCATAAGGAATGTTATCCATGCGTGTTTTAAACGCATAAGGTAGGCTCATTAGCGGTATATGGTAGTCAAAAGGTGGCAATATTTCTCCATTTATTACCAAAATATCTACACCTTCAAGCGTAGAAAGTAGCCGAATTAATGGTTTTTCAGTGCCAATAATGACTGTAGCGCCAGCTTCTTTAGCTAGTTTGGCATAGCGACAAAACTGAAGCATATCTCCAAGACCCTGTTCACCGTGAATAAACAAAGACTTTCCTTTTAAGTCTTGAGATCCATCAAAAAGTATACCCGGCAACTGTCTGCGAGGATAAACAGATCTATTCCAACGCCATTCATGCTCTTCCCAAGCAGTTTCATATTGCCCTAGCAAAAGAAGACATAAAGACCTATTAAATCGGGCATCGGATAAATTTGGATCAATTTCTACGGCTTTGTTATAGTCTGCCAAAGCTTCGTCTGGTCTACCTAAATTTTGATAAACAAGTCCACGATTATTGTAAAAAGCTTCAATTCCTTTAGGGTTTTGTTTAATTCCAGCCTCATAACATGCTAAAGTCTCTTCCATGCGATGCAACTTTTGCAGGGCTATCCCTTTGTTGTTGTAAGCCTCTGGGAAGTTTGGTTTGTACTTAAGAGCTAAATTATAGTTTTCAATTTCTTCTTCTATGCGGTGCATAGATCCTAAAACAATGCCTTTGTTGTAATAAGCTTCAGCATATTTTGGGTCTAATTTAATAGCCCTATTAAAATCATCTATAGCTAATTCTGGCTGCTTTAACTGTTGATATACGTTAGCACGGTTATTTAATGCTATTGGATTGTTTGGGTGTCTTTCAATAGAAAGATTAAAGTAGTTCAATGCGGCTAAAAAGTTTTTAACTCCGCCAAGTACACATCCAATTAAATGGTAGGCATCTGGATGATCTGGCTGTTTGGCAATAATTTCTTCTGCCAAAATCAATGCCCTTTGGTAATCTCCAGCCTCAAGACTTTTTTGAGCTTGAAGTAAACGAGCCATATTTTGGTCATTTAATGATTTAATTTTTAGCTTAGTAACGTTCTTGTTTTTCATGTTTGAAATATAACATAAAAATTATTAAAAACAACAAGTTTAAACTTGCCAAATGTTTAAACATCGTGTATAAATACAACATCTGGGTGATTGCTTAAACCACCACTGCCCCAGCAGACGATGCAACGATCGGTTTAAGCCTTTTGCATAAGGAGTCCATTATGGGACGTAGTACATTTGAAGGTCCAATTCTATCTGGTGATCAACGCTTTGGTGCTCAACGTGACGTTGGTAGCGCATTATTGACACAAACTTGCTTTTTAGATTTTTCTAAAACAACTCCCGGTACTGCTGGTTATAGCGGTGCTTCTAGCGTATTTGTTTCTCCAAACAATATTCCTAATAACACTGGCACTATTTGGACTCCACAAGCTGGTTCATATAGCACTTCTGGTCCAACCGTTGCAACAGTTCCTACTGCTGACGCTTCTGGTACTATTTATCGTGGCGCTGTATTTTTGTTGCCACAAGCATCAAACATTCAAAACGTTTACTTTGACTATATTGCTCAACCAACTGATGGTTCTTCAAACGTAGCAACTGTAACTAGCGTATTTATTTCTAATCAGTTTGTAACTTCTTCTACTGGCGCTGTTTACGCAAGCGTTGCAGCTAACAGTACTACAGCTATTGGTCGTACTACTGCTACTTATACAGCTACCCAATATGCAAACTGCCAGTCTACATTGCAAGACGTTCAAAACATTCAACCCGGTCAACAACCTACATGGTTTAGCCAAGTAGTTTGCACAATCCAAATGCTGGGTTCTAGCTTGGGCGCTCCTACTAGTGGCAAATTGGCAATTACTTTGCAATATGCTCAGTCTGACCAAAACATTGGTAATAGTTCAACCTATCCATACGGCAACTTTGATTAATGACTCAATAGGGGGTTAATAGCCCCCTTTTTAAAATAATCTAAGGAGCTAAAATGGGTTTAAATTTATTTAATTTCTTCTCGCCTAATAACCAAACAGGCGCTATGGGGACACAAACCCCAAGCACTGCTTGGCAAGGTATTGATGGCGCAGCAGAATTTGTAGCTCCTCAACGTTTGCGTGACGTTGTAGGTAAGCTAAAAGTTTCACAGTCACAAAATATTTATGATGCTGACTTTGAATATGGCGTTCAACCATTGCGTTGGGAAAACTATATTCAAAATATTTCAGGTCAAGCTTATATCGTTCAGAACCCCGGTTTAGGCGGTGTATCAATGAACATCGGTGGTGGTAACACTCCCGGTGACATTACCATTCGTCAATCACGTCCTTACCATCGTTATCAGCCCGGTAAAACTTTTTACATGGCTTCTAACGTAAACTTTGGTAGCTCTGTAACAGGACAATACCAACGTGTTGGTATCTTTGATGATTCCAACGGTATTTTCTTTATGCAACAAGGAACCACTTATCCCGGCAATCCTTATGCAATGTATGTTGTAATTCGCTCTGATTCAGGCGGTACACCAGTAGATACAGTATTCCCATGCGAAGCATGGAATGGTAATCATCAAATCCGTGATGCTTTGGACTGGACTAAAGTCCAAATGATCTGGATGGAATACGCATGGTATGGCGCTGGCGCATTGCGTTGGGGTGTAGTTATTAATGGTGAGCCTTGGGTTCTTCACCAAGTTGGTACTGGTAACGGTACAGTAAACGGTACAGCACAAGTTAAACCTTGGAGCCGTACTGGTAACTTACCTGTACGCTATGAACAGCGTGATAACGGCTCCTCTGGAGCATCAATTATGACTCACTATGGTGTGTCAGTATTGATTGAAGGCGGTATTGATAAACAACGTGGATTTACCTATTCATATGGTAACTATGCAGCTTCTCAACAACGTAGTTTGACTGGTGCGGTAACTCGTTATCCAGCTATGTCATTCCGTATGCGTTCTATGGGCGCAGATATTTTTGACCAAACTAACGCTGCTTGCACAGGCGGTACTCCACAGACATTAACCATTAGTGCTGCTACTCCAGCAATTTCTTCTGTTGTTGGTCAATCTAGTGGCGGTCAAGCATTGGTTACTTTTGCATCACCTCATGGTTATGCAGTAACAAACCCTGCTAATGCTAATAACCCAGCGCAATATGTAACTTTGAGTTCATTTACTCAAACAGCTTCTATTACTGGTTACAGCATTTCTAGTGCAACATTAACAGTAACTACAATTACTGCTGGTGCAATTCAATCAGGCATGACTTTGACTGGTACTGGCATTGCTTCTGGTACATCAATTGTTGCTCAATTAACGTCTACTGGCTCTGCTGTTGGTTCACAAGCATATTCTAGTGGTGGTGCAGTAGGTTCTAGCGTTGTAGTTTTAGCCGCTGGCACAGGATTTGCAGTAGGTCAATTAATTGCTGGAACAGGTATTCCTGCCAATACATTTATTTCTGCTGTAAACGGTGCAACAATTACAGTTACTAAAGCTTTTACGGCTCAAGTTGCAGGAACAGTTACTTCATATGCACCGGGTGGTGTAGGCACTTATTCATTAAGCGCAGCACAAACTGGCGTATCAGGTACTTTAACTGCTACAACTACTTATGCAGCACAAACTTGGTTAATTCAATCTGTACCAACAACTAGCACAATGATTTTGCCAATTCAATTGGTAAACGGTGCTACATTGACCTCTACTCCAACTGGAACATATTGGGGCGCAAATCAATGGGTAGGCAAGTTTGTTTATTACCAAGCAGCATTGCCAAGTCTTACTGGTGCAGCAATTGGTGCAGCTACTGTAGTTGCTGGTGTAACTCAATTCCCTATAACTTTAAGCTTTGCATCAATTACTAGTTTGGCAACAAATAACGTTATTACCATCTCTGGCGCAACGCCTACCCAGTACAATGGTATTTATAACGTAACAGCATTGAATGCTACTCAAGCGCAGATTTTCTTGCCTTCTAGCCCCGGTGCAATTACTTTGGCTGCACAGACTATTACATCACCATATACTGGACGTATTACAAGTAATACAACCAGCGCAATTACATTTGGTGACATAGTTACTGGTAATCCATTGATGAATCCTCCAACCTCTGGTTGTACATATCAGATTGGTTTGATTGATCGTGGACAGTTATTGCCACAGACTTTGTTGACCAATACCAGTCAGACTGCTTTGATTGAATTGATTGCTAGTACACCTACCAATCAAATATCATTGCAAAATGCATCGTTTAAACCTTTAAATACTCTTGGTTCATACAACTCATTTGCTGAAGTGGATTTATCTTCAATTGGCTTGAGCGGTGGTGAAGTAGTTTATGCATTCTCAACTCCAAATAATGCTCTGCAACAATTGGATTTGCAAAACTTCTTCCCAGTATTGACCAATATTAAAGGTAACGTAGCTGACATTTTGACAGTGGCAATTACAACTACTGTTGGTACTGTGGTTCAGGTTAACGTAGTCTGTCAGGAAGCGATGGCTTAATATGGCTAAAACTCCAGCTTGGCAACGCAAAGAAGGGAAAAACCCAGAAGGCGGTTTAAACGCTAAAGGAAGAGCATCAGCTAAAAAACAAGGTATGAATCTTAAACCACCACAACCAGAAGGCGGGTCACGGAAGAAGTCTTTCTGTGCCCGCATGAGTGGTATGAAAAAAAAACTTACCTCTGAAAAAACAGCTAATGATCCAGATAGCAGAATTAACAAATCTTTACGAAAATGGAAATGTTAAATGGATGGATTAATGCAAGTTTGGAATGCGGGTCTATCCCTTGTCATAGGAATTATGGGTTATTTTATTAAAGAAAAGTTTAACGATTTAGATCGTACTAAAATACTCTTAAATAAGACTCGTGAAGAAATGGCTCGTGATTATATTACTAAAGTAGAAGTACGTAGTGATATGGAACAAATCATTTCTAGATTTGATAAACTAGAAGCTAAATTGGATCGTTTTATTGAGGGTCATAAATAATGCCAAGTGTATCTAAAAAACAACACAATTTTATGGAAGCGGTTGCGCATAACGCAAAATTCGCTAAAAAAGTAGGTATCCCTCGCTCTGTCGGTGAGGATTTTAGTAAAGCCGATAAGGGCAAAACTTTTAAAAAGGGTGGAGAAATGAAAATGAAAGAAACTATGGGACCAAAGTCTATGTCTAAAGACGTAGAAAAAGGTTCTAACAAACTTGGTAAGTTTGGCGAATCAAAGGTTCAAAAGCGTGGTCATACTAAAGGTATGAACTTAGGTGATTCTGGCAAGAAAGAGCCAATTGAGTCCGAAAAGAACATGAAAGCTTTTGAAAAAGAAGGCATGAAAAAAGGCGGAAAAGTTAAAAAGTACGCTAAAGGTGGAACAATCATTGGTGAAACAATGGGTTCTATGGGCTTAAAGAAAGGCAATAAATCTTTTGGCGAACATGCTATCCAAGAACGTGGTCACACACGTGGTAAGAACGTTTAATCATGCCTACCATTAAAGAAGCATTACTCGGAACCGAAGAGCAAAATAAAGTTGCTCAGGCTAACTTAGATAAGCAAGCTAGTCAAGGTTCTAGTCTTGCCAAAATGTTAGGGGGCAATCCTGCTCCAAAGCAACCAGAAACTTCAACCGAAAAGAAGAAAGCTGGCGGTACAGTTAAATCATCTGCATCTAAACGTGCCGATGGAATTGCCCAAAAGGGTCATACGAAAGGAAAATACCTATGAAAATGGATCACCCACCAATCTCTAAAGATATGAAAGCTGAAGAGCATTTAATTCACCCTGAGCACATTGAAAAGCATCATGGTGGAGATGGACACGTACAACACCACGAGCATTACAAAAAACATGCTGCTGGTCACAAATTGCACCATGAGCATGTAAAGCATATGTGCGGTGGCGGTAAGACTGGTAAGGTTGTAGGCTAATGATGGCAAGTCGTGGAATGGGTGATATTAACCCTTCCAAAATGCCTAGCAAAAAGGTCATCCAACGTAAGGATGACCCTAATGCTGTTGATGTATATGCAAAAGGCGGTGAGGTTTGGGATAAACCACGTCCAAAAGGATTAGGAAAACCCAAGAAACTGTCTTCTGCAAAGAAAGCCAAAGCTAAAGCAATGGCTAAAGCAGCGGGTAGACCATACCCTAATTTGGTTGACAATATGAGAGCCGCAAAAGGCAAATAATGGCGTATACCAGTGGTACATCTACATTTAACCTTGACCTCACTGAGCTTGTAGAAGAAGCCTTTGAGCGTTGTGGCTCGCAGTCACGCACTGGATATGATATCCGTACCGCCAAGCGGTCTATTAACCTTTTAACCATTGAATGGGCTAACAGGGGAATAAACCTTTGGACGGTAGAGGAAGTCACTATCCCTATGGTATATGGTCAAGCTATATACCCCGTAGATCCAACAACAATTGATATTCTTGATCTGGTTACACGTACTGGAGCAACAAGCGCCAGCAACCAGCAAGACATCAATATGAACCGTATTTCAGAATCAACTTATTCCACTATCCCAAATAAGTTAACCTATGGTCGTCCTATCCAAACGTGGTACAGCCGTCAAAGCGGCAATTCTAACCTCATTGCTGGAGTGTCTTTGGTGGGTGCTCTTACAGCCTCTGCTACTACTATTACTCTTAGCTCTACTGCCAATCTACGTTCTACTGGATATATTCAAATCGATAGCGAGATTATTGGATACGTTAATATATCGGGCAATCAACTGGTAAATTGCTATCGTGGACAGTACAATACTACTGCTGCTTCGCATTCTTCGGGCGCAGCCATCTATAACCAACAATTGCCGTTTTTAGCTGTCTGGCCCACACCAGATAACTCAACGCCATATAACTTGGTTTACTGGCGTATGCGCAGAATGCAAGATTCTGGAACAGGCGTATTTATTCAAGATATTCCATTCCGCTGGATTCCTGTGATGGTGGCGGGATTGGCTTATTACTTATCCATGAAGCTTCCCGGTGTTGATCCGCAACGTATTATTGGCTTAAAAGCTGAATACATGGAGCAATTGGAACAAGCATCAGAAGAAGACAGGGAAATGGTTGCAGTGCGTTTTGTACCTCGTAGCTTGTTCTATTCGAGGTAATCATGCCAACAAGATATACTAGTGGTAAACATAGTATTGCGGAGTGTGACAGATGTGGTCAACGATATAAGTTAACTGAATTAAAAAAGCTAACTATCAAGACCAAGTTGGTCAGTATTAAGGTTTGTCCTGAGTGTTGGGATCCAGATCATCCCCAATTAAGATTGGGCATGTATCCAGTAAACGACCCACAGGCTGTGCGTGAGCCAAGACCTGATATTAGCTATTATGCATCTGGACCAAGCGGGTTGCAGATTAATCAGGGAGGTGACACTTCCCAAAGCCAAGCTGGATTCCCAGAAGGCGGTAGTAGGGTCATTCAATGGGGTTGGTATCCTGTTGGCGGATCTAGCGGTACAGATAGAAACCTTACACCCAATTATTTGGTTGGGCAAGGCAATATTAATTCGGTAACAATTACGACAACTTAGGAGTAAAAAATGGCAAAGATGGAAACTAGCAAAGAAGATATGAAGCAAGACAAGGCAATGGCTGACAAAGAAATTAAGAAAGCTATGAAGCAACATGATGCTCAAGAGCATAAGGGTGAGCACACCAAGTTAAAGCTTAAAAAAGGCGGCATGGCTCCCAAAAAAATGGCTAAAGGCGGTGTAACAAGCATGCAAGCTAAATCTATGGGTCGCAATATGGCTCGTGCTATGAATCAAAAATCTTCTTCAAGAGGTCGTTAATATGGCAACCGCAAAAAATGTAAAACCTACAAAAAAGGACAGTTCACCAATGGTGACTGGTAAAGCCCCTTTTAACAAACCAGCAAGTGATTATGCTCTTGCTCATACTATGAGTGGTCAAAAATACACTGACAAAGACTTGGCTTCCGAAAATTTGGGTATGGATGTTGTTATGCCAAGCCGTAAAAATTGGACTCCATTAAATGGCGGTGTAAGCATTGGTCATTTTGATGAAGTTAAACAAGATGGTATCGAAATGCGTGGCGCTGGTGCAGCCACTAAAGGTCGCATGTCTAGAGGTCCACAGGCTTAATAAATGAACTACGAAACGCTTTTTAACAACATCCAGACTTACGCTCAAACGACTGAAAGTACGTTTGTAGCGAATATTCCGTTTTTTGTACAGGAAGCTGAAACTCGTATATACAATGCAGTACAAATACCGCCATTACGTAAAAACGTAACAGGAAATTTAACTAGCGGAAACCAGTATTTAACTTTGCCGTTTGACTGGTTATCAACTTATTCTGTGGCGGTTATTGACAGCAGTAGTAATTACACTTATTTATTAAATAAAGATGTTAACTTTATTCGTGAAGCGTACCCTAACAATGGTTCAACATCTTGGTCTTTGCCTAAGTACTACGCTATTTTTGGTAGTTCTACTATTAATAGCAATGAGTTAACAGCTATTGTTGGACCAACACCAGACTCAAGCTATAGTGTTGAATTGCATTATTTTTACTATCCAGTATCTATTGTTCAAGGTGTTGTTGCAACATTAAACGCTACGTTTACCGCTGGAACTCTTTATAGCCCCGGTTTATACCAAGACATTCCATTGACTGGTGGCTCAGGATCTGGCGCAACTGCTGATATTTTGGTTAACTCTAGCGGCAATATTTCTACGGTTACGTTGCAAAATGGCGGTAGTTTTTATCAAGCTGGCGATACATTAAGCGTTTTATCCTCCAATATTGGGGGAACTGGTTCGGGCTTTTCTATTGGCGTTGCAACCGTCAACAATCCTTCTGGTCAAAGCTGGCTTGGCGATAACTATGATCCCGTGCTGTTCTATGGCGCTATGCGTGAAGCTATGCTTTTCCAAAAGCAGGAGCAGGACGTTATCAAATATTATGAAGACAAATACCAAGAAGCACTTGGCGAATTGAAACGTCTTGGTGATGGTCTTGAGCGTGGTGATGCTTATCGTGACGGTCAGACCAAACTAAAGGTTAATACATAATGCCAATAGTACAGACTCAAACTACCCTGTTTAAAGCCAACATTTTGTCTGGTTTGGAGAACTTTACTTTAAGCTCTCCATATACCTACAAGATTGCTTTGTACAACGGCAATGCCAATTTAAACAATACTACGACTGCCTATACTTCTACCAATGAAGTGGTAGCTGTTGGCTATACGGCTGGCGGTCAAGTTTTGACTATTAATACTCCTCCCACCCAAGACACAACCAATAACATTGCTTATATTTCATTTAACAATGTCACTTGGACTGGGGGTATTTCCGCAAATGGGGCGTTAATTTATAATAGTACGACAGGTGCGGCTTGCTTTATTTTGAACTTTGGTAGCACGATTACTAGCTCAAAAACGTTTACCGTTACCTTCCCAACGGCAACATCAACAACAGCAGTATTGACAATTAGTTAAGGAATTTAAATGGAAAAATCAAATTATGGAGATGTTAGCACTGCTGCGGTAACTCGTGGCGCTGGCTCCGAAGAGTTCTTGGGAATCCAAGGTTTTTATGATGTTAAATGCTATGACAGCAATGGTAACTTAAAGTGGGAAGATAAAGCCCCTAACTTAGTTACTGCTGTTGGTAAAGGAGCATTGTTTGATTATTATTTTGGCGCAACTGGTACTGGTGGCGGTACTTCTTCTGGTGCTAACTATCTTGGATTGGTAGGAAGCGCATCAGCTACTGCTAACTACTTCCAATCTGACACAATTAGTTCACACGCTGGTTGGATTGAAGTTGGTGGTGCAAATGCTCCAGCATATACTGGTAATCGTCAATCACCTAGTTGGTCTGCTGCTACTAATAACGGATCTGCTTCTCCAAGCAACATTGTATCTAAAGCTGCTTTAGCATTGACATTTTCAATGACAAGCGGTGGTACTATTTTTGGTTGCTTTATTAATTCAGGCGCAACCGCTTCTGCAACTAAAGATTCAACCACTGGTATTTTGTATAGCGCTGGCAACTTTACTGGTGGTAGCAAAGTAGTAGCTAACGGTGACTCTATCGCTGTTACTTATACCACTACTGCAACGTCTTAATTAGGAGCCTTTTATGGCTTTACAATTCGCTGATCGTGTCCTACAGACTGGTACAGCCAACACCACCGTTAGTTTTACTTTAACGGGTTCGGTAGTTGGCTATCAGGCTTTTTCCACTTTAACAACTGGAAACACGACTTACTATGCCGCAACGGATGGAACAAACTGGGAAACGGGTATTGGCACATTAACTTCGCCAACGCTGTTAACTCGTACAACAATTCTTTCGTCTAGTAATTCAGGATCTGCTGTCACATTTAGCGGAACTGTAACTGTTTGGGTTGATTACCCATCCAGTAAATCTGTAAATCTTGATGCATCGGGTAACGTAAGCCCTTTAGGAACTGTTGCATCTGGAACTTGGAATGGCTCTACTATTGGAGTTTCCTATGGCGGTACAGGTGTTACTTCTTCTAGCGGAGCAAATTCTGTTGTATTGCGTGATGCCAACGTAAACGTAAACGCAAATAGTTTTATTCCCGGATGGGCATCAACCTCTACTGCGGCTGGCACAACAACACTCACAGTAGGAAGTGCTTACTATCAACGCTTTACTGGAACAAATACTCAAACTGTTGTTCTTCCAAGTGCTACTACTATGGCTTTGGGACAAGGTTATATCATTGATAATGATTCAACAGGAAATATAACTTTACAAGATGGAACACCTACAACCATAGCCACAATAGTACCCGGCATGGCAGGTTATATATTTGTAGAAAATAATGGTTCAGTTGCAGGTAGTTGGTCGGGATATCAGTTTGTTCCCGGTGCTGGCCCATCAGGTGCAGTTACATGGGGTACTGCTGGCTTAGCAATGGGTGGCGGAACTATATCTAGCGCTACTTGGCAAGGCTCTACTATTGGAGTTGCTTATGGCGGTACAGGAGCAACTTCATTAACCGGTTATTTAATTGGTAATGGAACATCCGCTTTTACAACAGTAGCTTCCATTCCCAATGCAGGATTAACTAATAGCTCTTTTACAATTGGTACAACTTCAGTATCTCTTGGGGCAACTGTAACAACTTTCGCTGGTGTAAATTTATCAAGCCCAACACTTGTTACTCCAGCCCTTGGCACTCCAGCATCAGGTGTTCTAACGAATACCACTGGCTACCCAGCAAGTACGCTAGCTGGTGCAACTCTTGCCTCAAACGTTATTGCCTCCAGTTTAACTTCGGTTGGAACGCTTGCTACTTTAGCAGTTACTGCGATTATTTCAGGATCCATTAATGGTCAAGCACCCGCTGGAACACTTTCTGGTACTACTCTTGCATCCAACGTTGTTACATCAAGTCTTACTTCTGTGGGTACTTTAGCTAGTTTAAACGTTACTGGAGCGGTAAACAGTGCAAGCCATTCCGTAACTGGGCAATATATTTCAACACAAGCAACAGGTACAGCGCCTTTTGTAGTGGCTTCTACAACTCCAGTAGCAAACCTTTCTATTGGCGGAAATGCCGCAACAGCGACCACTGCTTCTAGCGTTACAGGTGGATACGTTTCATCTGCGGTAGCTGGCACTGCAATTTCAGTTTCGGCTGCTACTGGCGCAGTCACAATTAATAATACTGGTGTTACTTCTGCGGTAGCTGGTACGGGAATTTCTGTTTCTGGTTCTACTGGCGCAGTTACATTTACAAACTCTGGCGTAACTTCTATTGTTGCTGGTACAAACGTTACAATTTCTGGCTCTACAGGAGCAGTAACTATAAATGCTGCAACTCAAAGCGCAACAGTAACAGCATCAACCGCCAATAGTACATTTTATGTAGTAGGAACAACTTCTACATCAGGAGGTTTTACTACAGCAACCGTTTCAAACACCAACGCTGTTTCTTACAACGCTTCTACTGGTGCTTTGTCTGCAGTATCTCATGTATCTTCTTCTGACGAACGTTTAAAGAAAAATTGGGTGGATTTAGCTAAAGACTTTGTATCTAAACTAGCTAATGTAAAACACGGTATATTTGAGCGTATAAGTAGCGGAAATCATGAGGTTGGCGTTACCGCTCAATCTTTAAAAGAAGTATTGCCAGAAGCTGTTATAGAAGGCGAAGATGGCATGTTATCTGTTAACTATGGCGCTGCTGCTTTAGTTTCTGCTATTGAACTAGCAAAAGAAGTAAAATTATTGCGAGCAGAATTAGCAGAATTAAAATCTAAAGTTAGTGGTGGCTAACAATGTTTGGGTTAGCTCCATATTCTAAAGCACCATTTGCAGCTTTTGGTAGCATATATTCCGTTTCTATATCAGAAACAATATCTTCTTTATTAGATACTAGCGTTCAAAATAATTCTATATCAGTAGCAATTACTGAAGCTTTATCATCTCTTGCCGATAGCGCAACAGGAATACCCACTTTTGCTGGTGTGGCAATTGAAAATATTATTGCCGAAACTGATGTTGAATCTATTGTTGCCACCTTTATTGTTTCAATATCTGAAACGGCTTCTTTGGCAGATTCATCAGTAATTATTGCCAATTATTCGTCTTTAATAAATGAGAACGTTTCTTTTGCAGATAATCCAACGGCAATAAGAATTTTTAATTCTTCTGTAGTTGAGGCAATATCTTCATTTATAGACCAATCTACTGGATCTGCCACTTTTGCAGTTTCTATATCAGAATCAAATACTTTAGCGGATATTAAAGTATTTTCTTGGAACGTTACTATTAAAGAAAATAATACCGTTTCTGATGTAAAAACAGCCGTTTTACAATTTAATGTGACAGCTTCAGAAAATATTAATCCAGCAGATTTGGCTTCTGCGGTAGTTAATTTTGTAACACAAATTTCAGAAGGTTTAAACGCTGGGGATATACAAACACCATCTGGATGGATTAAAATAAACAACAGTCAAAATGTATCATGGAATGCTGTTTCCAATACCCAAGGAAGTGGCTGGTCAAGTATTGTAGATTCTGAAACACCAAATTGGGTAGTAATTACTAACAGTCAATAGGATTAACATGACAACTACGTATTCACCATCGCTTAAATTAGCCCTAATTGGTACTGGAGACCAATCAGGAACTTGGGGTGCGACCACTAATACCAACTTTGGTACATTGCTAGAACAAGCGATTACTGGTGTAACAGCTATTTCTTTGACTGGTTTAAGTTCATATACATTAAGCAATTTAAACGGTGTATCTGATGATGCTCGTAATATGGCTTTAATTTTTACTGGTTCCCCATCGGGAACGGTAACTATTGTTGCTCCAGCGCAGAATAAATTATATGTTGTAACCAATAATACTAGCCAAGCTATTTCCATGACTGCTACTGGCGGATCGGTTTCTTTAACCATTCCAGCCAATACTACTGGTCAATGTTATTGTGATGCATCAAACGTTAGCGGTAATGGTATTGGATTTTATTCCGCACAAACTGCTGCTGCTGGTAACTGGAACGTAGGAGGTAATTTAGTAGTATCAGGAACAAGTACATTTACAGGATCAATTGGATCTGTTACTGCTTCAACCATTTCAGCAACATCTATTACATCTACTGCAATTTCAGTTACTACTCTTACAGCCACAACACTTAATGCAGCTACTATTTCTGGAAATTTTATAGGTACATATTCTGGAAGCGCAACAAGCATTTCAAATTCTGGCGGATGGTCTGTAACTCCTAGTGGAACAAAACTATACTTTAATTACAACGGAACTAACGTAGCTTCATTAGATTCCTCTGGAAATCTTATTACACTTGGCAGTCATACTGCTGGCGGCACACCTTAATTTTAGGAGCAATTAATGGCAATTACACAATCGGGTACTTCGATAACATTTAACGATGCTACCGTACAAACTACTGCATTTACTGGTGGATACACCGCTGGTTTAGGCGGTCAAGCCTTCACGTCCAACGGAACATTTACTATTCCTACTGGAGTTACTGCACTTAAAATCACAGTAGTTGGTGGTGGTGGAGGTAGTGGCGGTTCAACTTCACCTAATTGCGGTGATAGAGCGGCTAGTAGTGGTGGTGGCGGTGGAGGTGCTGCTATTTCTTATTTAACTGGATTAACTGCTGGAAATACTTTAGCCGTAACCATTGGTGCGGCTGGAACTGCTGGTGGATTTAATGGTGGTACTGGCGGTACTGGAGGCACTTCTTCTGTTGCATCAGGAACTCAAACAATTACAACAATTTCTGCAACTGGTGGTGCTGGTGGAAATGGTGCTTCTAGTGGTAATACTAGTGGCGTACAAGGCGGTGTAGGTTCTAATGGAACAATAAATATTGGTGGTGGTGGTTCAAGTACAACATTTGCCGCTTCAGGCTCAGGCTTTCCTTCAGCCTCTTCTGCTGGTGGTTCATCTATTTTTGGTGGTGGCGGTGCATCTAGCAATGCTGGAAGAGCTTATGGTGGTGGCGGTGGAGGGGTTGCAACTGTATACAATACAAATGCTCAAGGTTTAGCTGGTGCAGCTGGTGTAGTAATTTTTGAATGGTAATGGAGAAAAATATGTTAGAAGCCTTTGTAGATCAAAACTATTTAATTATTGAAGCCAATATTGTTACTAATGTTTGTGTATGGAATGGCGATACATCACAATGGACACCACCACAAGGTTCTATTGCTTTAGTTCAAGCAACTACTCCAGCTATGGTTTGGGAATTAAATGCCGATAAAACCGATTATGTATTAACAGAACAAATTGGTCAGGGGCAAATTGGATTTACTTGGGATGGTACAAACTGCACAACAAATGAACCTAAACCAACAATTCCAACTGCTACAGAAAATCAACCAGCAACAACTGGAACAAAAATAGCATGATTGTTGTAGAGCCAAAACATTCTTTTACCTATGATGGAGCACAATTAAATGTGTATCATGCCAACATAGGTGAAGGATTGCCAAAGCATCAACATATTTATTCTCATGCAACAATGTGCAATGCTGGTTCTTGCTTAGTTAGTCTTGAAGGTCGTAGTTACACAATTAATAAAAATAGCCAGCCTTTGAACTTACCTGCTGGTGAATGGCATGAAATAGAAGCATTAGAAGATGGCACAGTTTTTGTTAATATATTTGCTAAAGGAAAATATTAAATGAATTTTACATTTACATGGATTATGGACAAATTAGGTTATATGCCTAAGATTGATATGCAAGTTGGCAAAGTAATTGATTTTCCTGCGCCCAAAACTGCAAAGAAAAAACCTACCGTTCAAAAAGCTACTACCCGTAAACCACGTGCTAAAAAAGTTGCAAAATGAACGAAGTGCTTACCCATATTCTTACTGGGAAAGATAACCAAACCCATGACATTGCTCGTTGGGCTTGGGCTTTAGGCTTTATTGTTGTTGCTTGTGCTGCTATCTATTTAATCTATGCAGGGCATGAAATTAGCCTTACAGAGCTTGCTGGTGCTTTGGGAATTGTTTCAGGTTCTGGTGCAGCTTCAGTAGCAGCTAAACAAATGTCAGGATCGGAGCCACAATAATGTTTTCATTAGGAGTAACTACATATGTCAAAATCGGCTTGGCTATTGCTTTACTTTCTATCGTTTTTGGTAGCGGCTGGTGGATGGGTTATTCACGATATCTTGAATACAAGAAAGAAGTTGCAGTTGCCACAGAAAAACAAAAGGCAGAAGTCGAATCAATCCAAAAACAACACGAATTAGTAACAAAAGGAATTCAAGATGAATATGATGCGAAGCTTAATACCCTGCGTAATTATTACAAGTCTACAAGCGTGTGGAACAACAATGGTGGCAGCACCATGTCCGGCATTTCCGCAGCCCCCAAGTCGACTGATGT
>Ga0214207_1000101_pt1 | contig 27422 bp, 25 predicted proteins | sample TroBogEpilimnion_6_FD_153045 | JGI IMG/M metagenome (GOLD analysis project Ga0214207, IMG submission 153045) | Freshwater microbial communities from Trout Bog Lake, WI - 13JUL2009 epilimnion | ecosystem: Environmental > Aquatic > Freshwater > Lake > Epilimnion/Euphotic zone | place: Trout Bog... | reverse complement strand
TGCTGCAGGCGAAAAATTGAAAATAGAACAGATACCAGCGGAAATCGGCAGCGAAATCACTCTTGACCAAGTCCTCGCCGTTGGCGAAGGCGCTTCACTAAAATTAGGTGATCCTTTGGTTAATGGTGCAGCTGTGATGGCCACTGTCGTCTCCCAGGGACGTCACGATAAAGTGACAATCTTTAAGATGCGCCGTCGCAAGCACTATCAAAAGCACCAAGGCCATCGTCAGAATTTCACTGAAATTTTGATCAACACGATTAAAGCCTAATTCAGGGTAGGAGAAAGATATGGCACAGAAAAAAGGCGGCGGCTCAACACGAAATGGCCGCGACTCAGAATCGAAACGTCTAGGCGTTAAGGTATTTGGCGGCGAGCACATTAATGCTGGCAGCATCATCATTCGTCAACGTGGTACACGGGTTCATCCGGGTGCTAACGTTGGTATCGGTAAGGATCACACTTTATTCGCCCTAATTGACGGCCAAGTGGAATTCGGCGTTAAGGGTGCTTTAAAGAAAGCCCAAGTTTCAGTCTTGCCTCGTTCATAGGGCGCCTGACTGAGACACGTTTGATTCAGATTTATTCCGAATTTAACTCTTAGGAACAGGCCTCGCTAAGCGAGGCCTTTTTTATTCATGAAATTTATAGATGAAGCGCGTATTGAAGTAATTGCCGGGCAAGGTGGTGCCGGAAGTGCCTCTATGCGTCGCGAAAAGTTCATTGAATTTGGCGGCCCTGACGGCGGTGACGGCGGTAAGGGCGGAAGCGTATGGGCAGTTGCTGATCGTAATATCAATACCTTGATTGATTACCGTTATGCCAAAACACATACTGCAAAAAATGGTGAGCCGGGTCGTGGTGCTGATTGCTATGGCCGCGCAGGCGACGATATTGAATTGCGTATGCCTGTTGGTACCATCATTGCCGACTACGAAACTGGAGAACCGATTGCTGACTTAACTACGCATGGTGAACGTCTTTGTTTGGCACAGGGCGGTGTTGGTGGCTGGGGAAATATTCACTTTAAGAGCAGTACGAATAGAGCGCCACGTCAAAAGACAAATGGCAAGCCTGGTGAACGTCGTAAATTGAAATTGGAATTAAAGGTATTGGCTGATGTAGGTTTGTTAGGCATGCCTAACGCAGGTAAATCAACGTTGATAACTGCAGTTTCAAATGCACGCCCAAAAATTGCGGATTATCCATTTACTACTTTGCATCCAAATCTGGGGGTGGTGCGTGTTGGCAATGAGCGTAGCTTTGTCATTGCAGATATTCCTGGATTGATTGAAGGGGCTGCTGAAGGTGCCGGTCTTGGCCATCGCTTCTTGCGCCATCTGCAACGAACCGGTGTATTGCTCCATTTGGTTGATATAGCTCCGTTTGATGAAAATGTAGATCCGGTAGTCGATGCTAATGCGATCGTGAATGAATTGCGTAAATATGATGAAGCTTTGGTTGAGAAACCACGTTGGTTGGTGCTGAATAAGGTTGATATGATTCCTGAAGAGGATCGCAAAAAAGCAGTTGCAGACTTTGTAAAAAAGTTTAAGTGGAAAGGTCCTGTCTTTGAGATCTCTGCATTAACTGGCCTAGGCTGTGAAAAGCTTTGCTACTCTTTGCAAGATTATTTAGATTCTGTGCGCCGTGACAGAGATGATGCCGATGAACGTGCTCAAGATCCTCGCTATCAAGACCAGTTAGAAGATAAAAAACCAGATTAAATATTTCAATTTTCCTTTGCTATGAACGTTAAAAAAACTCAACGGATTGTCGTCAAGGTAGGCTCGAGTCTTGTCACTAATAATGGTGAAGGTTTGGATCACGCTGCGATTGCGATGTGGGCAGAGCAAATGGCCAGCTTATTAAGGGATGGTCATGAATTACTAATGGTGAGTTCTGGCGCCATTGCTGAGGGTATGCAGCGTTTGGGATGGTCTAAGCGCCCACAAGAAATTCATCAGTTACAGGCCGCTGCTGCAGTTGGCCAGATGGGTTTAGTTCAAGTTTATGAAAGCTGCTTCGCACGCTTTAACCTTCGTAGCGCTCAGGTCCTGTTGACCAACGCCGATTTAGCAGATGCAGAACGTAATGCAAATGCTAGGGCCACTCTAGATACCTTATTAAAGCTAGGCGTAGTTCCTATCATCAATGAAAATGACACCGTAGTTACTGATGAAATTAAGTTCGGCGATAACGATAGCCTTGCAGCTTTAGTAACCAATTTAATTCATGCAGACCTCTTGGTGATACTGACTGATCAAGGCGGACTCTTTACAGCGGATCCACGAAAAAATCCAAACGCTGCCTTGCTCTCTGAAGCTGTTGCTGGCGATCCTGCTTTAGAGAAAATGGCTGGTGGCGCTGCTAGCGAGCTAAGTAAGGGTGGAATGTTAACTAAGGTATTGGCGGCAAAGATTGCCGTAAACACTGGTGCAGTAACAGTGATTGCCTCTGGGCGCGAGCCTAATGTTCTGACGCGTTTATTAGTGGGTGAAAAAATTGGTACCCGCTTAGTCCCGGCAATACAGTAATTTTTTAATAAATTATGCCGAATGAATTACTTGGTTTTGTACCGCCAGTAAATGCATTTGGATTGAGGGATTTCAAAATAGTATTAATATTTTTTTCTTGACTATCAAAGTTGCAGAAAGCACCTTGTGCTAGCGCTGCTTGATAACGGTTGGGTACGTTGCTTTGGATGCTGCGCCATGCTGATAAGGGGTTTTCCCGCCAAGCGCCATTCTCTAGGGTGCCATAAAGGCGCCACTGAAAGGAATCACAGCGAATTCCTTCATATTGGGATTGCACACTGCCACTTGGACTTATTATCACCACCATGTAGCGGGTGACTCCATCTGCCCCAATCAGTATCGAGTTCGTATCTACAGCAAATTTAAAAATAGTACCTTGAGAAACATAAAAGGGCTGAAGGGTTTCTTTGTTTGGAGGATTAAGAGGCATAGTAGTTGAGCCCTCCTTAAATACCATAGGCGCAAATGGATCCAGGCCACTTTGTAGTGGATCTCCAGCGCAGGCCACTAAGCTAATCGCAAGGATGATGCAGTTGATAAAGAGGACAAGCCTAGAGCACATTTTTTTCATTTTTACTTATCTGATTTTTCTGAAGACTTAGATTCATCTTCGTTACCGGCATAAAAAGAATGGATCATGTCTAGCGGGGTTCCCCATGCTAGTTGTTGCATTCGTATACCACGAGAGAGATAGCGCGCAAGTTCTGATAGTGCCAGTTGATAGACCTCGCGTTTAAAACCAATTACTGTATCCAATTGAATCCAGAAGGGAACCCAACGCCAAGCATCGAATTCAGGATGCTCGGAGGCGCGTAATTGAATATCACTATCTAGGCCAACTAGGTGTAATAAAAACCAAATTTGTTTTTGACCACGATATGCAGCGCGATGTACTCGAGTGGTATTTTGGCGGCGTAAGTATTCCTCAGGGACGTCGTAGCGCAGCCAATCCCTGGTTCGTCCAACAATTTGGACATGTTCCGGTAGTAAGCCAACCTCCTCTTGCAATTCGCGGTACATAGCCTGTTCAGGGCTTTCACCATGCTGAATCCCGCCCTGCGGGAACTGCCACGAATGCTGCCCAACGCGTTTTCCCCAGAAAACCTCGTTACGGCTGTTGAGGAGGACAATGCCGACATTCGGGCGATACCCTTCACGGTCAAGCATGATCGTGCCTCAAATCCTTTAAAATCAACGATTTGATTATATCCATACATGAAAGCCTCACAATCATTTCTCGCCACGCTTAAAGAAGCTCCCTCTGATGCTGAGGTGGTTTCACACAAGCTGATGGTGCGCGCAGGTTTAATTCGTAAGCTCAGTGCTGGCATTTATAACTATTTGCCGCTAGGTTTGAAAGTCATTCGCAAGGTAGAAAACATTATTCGCGAAGAAATGAATCGTGCCGGCGCAATTGAATTGCTGATGCCGATGATTCAGCCAGCTGAATTATGGCAAGAAACAGGTCGCTGGGAAAAGATGGGTCCAGAATTGCTGCGCATTAAAGACCGCCACGATCGCGATTTTTTAATTCAACCAACCTCTGAAGAGGTGATAACAGATTTAGCTCGTAACGAGATTAAGAGTTACAAACAATTGCCAGTGAACTTCTATCAAATCCAGACGAAGTTCCGTGATGAGCGCCGTCCTCGTTTTGGCATCATGCGTGGTCGTGAGTTCAGCATGAAAGATGCTTACTCATTTGATCGAGATGTTGAAGGCCTGAAGAAGTCTTATCAAGTGATGTTTGATGCGTACACACGCATCTTCAAACGGATGGGTTTGCGATTCCGTGCAGTGACTGCTGACAACGGTGCCATTGGTGGGTCGGGTAGTCAAGAGTTCCATGTGATTGCTGATACTGGTGAAGATGCAATTGTGTATTGCCCTAATTCTGAATACGCAGCAAATCTAGAGGCAGCCGAATCTTTGGCTTTGATTGCGGCGCGTGCTGCTGCAACTCAGACAATGTCTAAAGTACCAACGCCAGATAAAACGTACTGCGCTGATATAGCGAAGTTTTTAAATATTCCTCTTGAATCAACTGTGAAGTCATTGCTCTTTGCGGCTGATCAAGAGAATGGGTCAGCAAAACTATTCATGTTGCTACTGCGTGGGGACCATGAGCTCAATGAGATAAAGGCAAGCAAGATACCTGGCATGGCGGAATCACGCTTTGCAACTGAGGCAGAAATTAAGCAAGCTTGCGATGCGCCTGCAGGCTATTTGGGTCCCGTTGGTGTGAGCGCCAATGTGACTGTAGTTGCCGACCGCACGGTTGCTAATATGGCTGATTTTGTTTGTGGTGCTAATGATGCTGGCCATCATTTAACAGGCGTAAACTGGGGCCGTGATTTACCTGAGCCAATAGTTTTGGATATCCGCAACGCAGTGATTGGCGATCCTTCACCAGATGGTAAAGGTGTTGTTGATATTTGCCGCGGTATTGAAGTTGGACATGTCTTTCAGTTAGGAACACGTTACTCAGAGTCGATGGGTTGTACCTATTTAGATCAACAAGGAAAAGCCCAGCCAATGGTGATGGGCTGTTACGGTATCGGTGTAACACGCTTACTTGGCGCTGCAATTGAGCAAGGTCATGATGAGAAGGGCATTATTTGGCCAATCTCGATGGCGCCATTTGAGGTGGTGATTTGTCCTATGAGTTACGAAAAATCAGAGGCAGTTAAAGCTGCATGTGATCAATTGCATGACGAATTATTGGCTGCTGGTATTGATGTGATTCTGGATGATCGCAATGAGCGCCCAGGTGCGATGTTTGCTGACTGGGAGTTGATCGGAGCGCCATTCCGCGTTGTGATTGGAGATCGTGGTTTGGCTGACTCTCAAGTGGAATTTAAAGGCCGCACCGATGCGGAGTCACAAAACATCGCGCTCAGTGATATCAAGGCAAAAGTAATTGCTGCGGTTCAAGCTGCAAAACAGTCTGTCACTTAAGCTTCTGCTTAAGTTAGCGCCAAAGTTTTACCTTAGTTTTAATTATTTCTTAAAGAGTCCGCCAAGCCCTTTGGCGGCTCCTTTTGCAGCCATGCCAGCCATGGCACGTGCCATCTTGCCACCTTTAAATTGCTTCATCATGGTTTGCATTTGCTCGAACTGAGTCAGTAAGCGATTGACTTCTTGTACTTCTACGCCTGATCCCGCGGCAATACGTCTTTTGCGGCTTGCCTTGAGTAACTCAGGTTTTCTCCGCTCTTGTGGGGTCATACTATCGATAATTCCACGCATACGCGTAGTTTGTTTATCGGCATTACTGAGGTTTGCTTTAGATGCTGCTTGCGCTACTTGGCTTGGTAATTTATCCATCAAGCTCGCCATGCCACCCATCTTCTGCATTTGCATCAGTTGATCGCGAAAATCTTCTAGATCAAATCCGCCTCTAGAAATCTTACTCGCTAACTTTTCTGCTTTGGCAACGTCAACGTGTTGCTGAGCTTGTTCGACCAGGGCGAGGATGTCGCCCATCCCCAGAATACGGTTGGCCATCCGTTCAGCATCAAACGCCTCAAGGCCATCCATTTTCTCGGCTACGCCGATAAATTTGAGTGGTACACCAGTAACCTGACGTACAGAAAGCGCCGCACCACCGCGGGAGTCGCCATCAAGCTTAGTAAGAATCACGCCCGTCAATGGCAGAGCTTCGTGAAAGGCCTTAGCCGTATTTACGGCATCTTGGCCGAGCATCGCATCCACTACAAATAAGGTTTCAATTGGATTGAGGCTGGCATGCAATGTTTTGATCTCTTGCATGAGCGCTTCATCGATGCCTAAACGACCTGCGGTATCAACTAAGACAATGTCAAAGTAGTGACGGCGAGCCCAGTCAAGAGCGGCAAGAGCGATATCATTTGGTTTTTGACTAACATCGCTTGGAAAAAATTCGGCACCAACCTGTTTGGTAACGGTTTCCAATTGCTCAATCGCGGCTGGACGATAGACGTCACAAGAGACTGTTAGAACTTTCTTTTTCTTTTTTTCTTGTAGCCACTTTGCGAGTTTGCCGACAGAGGTGGTTTTACCCGCTCCCTGTAGGCCAGCCATCAAGATCACTGCGGGAGGCTGAGTGGCTAAATTGAGTTCACCGCTTTGATTGGTGTCACCCGTCATGACTTGGGTGAGCTCACGTTGTACAACCCCAACAAGGGCTTGTCCTGGGCTAAGGCTTCCGACCACTTCCTCGCCAAGGGCTTTAAATTTAATCTGCTCGAGCAGAGACTTCACAACTGGTAGGGCTACGTCAGCTTCTAGCAAGGCTAAACGGATTTCCCGTAGCATTTCTGCCGTATTGGCTTCGGTGAGGCGGGTTTGGCCCCGCATTGTTTTAACAACGCGAGATAGACGGTCGGTGAGGTTTTCTAGCATTTATCGATTAGACTTTCTAGATGGATATTTTAGGTTACTCAAGTTACGGATGGCTGCCTTCCGCACTTTATTTGGCGCTTTTACTCATTTTGAGCTTCAAAGCCAAGAGCGGCGTGGAGTCTAGGTTATCTGGCGTTTTGGTGCAGATTGCAATTTTTGTGATTTTGTTGATTCATGGAGTCCAACTTCATGACTCCATATTCACTTCTCAAGGCTTTGTATTTGGGTTTGCACAAGATTTGTCCTTAATTGCCTGGGTTGGCCTAGCTTTTTATTGGTTTCAGTCATGGTTTTTGCCTATCTCAAGCTTGCGTTGGATGGCGTTGATGTTTGCAATGGGCTGTGCTTTTCTGCCCAGTCTTTTTCCAGGCATCTTAATTTCTCCTAAGGCTGTTGCAGATCCTTGGTTTAAAGGCCACTTTGTTGTGGCAACCGTCGCGGTAGGCTTGCTGAGTTTGGCGGCAATGCATGCCATATTGATGAGTGTGCAAGATCGTGCTTTGCATCGTCAGCTAGCTATTATTCCAAACAGTCGTTTTGCACACTGGCTGGAAGAGTTACCACCTTTGATGACCATGGAAAGTATCTTGTTTAACTTGCTCTACGTTGGCTTTGCCTTACTGAGCTTGACGGTGTTCTCAGGATTACTTTTCTCGCAAACCTTGTTTGGCAAGCCACTAGTGTTTGACCACAAAACTATTTTTGCCTTGGTTTCTTGGTTTTTATTTGCCGGTTTATTAATAGCACGTTGGCGAGTTGGGTTGCGTGGTAGATCTGCTATTCGGTGGGTATTGAGTGCTTACACCGCCTTATTGCTTGCCTATGTTGGTAGTCGCTTTGTGGTTGAAGTCATTCTCCAGAGAACTTAAGCTTTGTTTAAGTGGCTTTTATTAATCGCTGGGGTTAGTCTTTTTTATCTTTGGATTAAAGGTAAGAAGCAGGCCGCAGTTAATACAGAATATGCCTTGAAGCCCAATAAAAATAAGCCTGAGAAGGCTATCGCACCCGAAGTGATGGTGCAATGTCAGTGTTGTAAAGTGCATCTACCTAAGTCAGAAGCCTTAACTTATGACGACCGTTTTTATTGTTCAAAAGAACATCTGCATACTCTTGATGCCAATGGTTGGATTGGCGATGCGCAATGGCGGTTTTCTCCAAATCAAGATCCTAGACCAGAAAATGTCGTTGTAGACTTAGTGGTGATTCATCACATCAGTCTCCCGCCAGGTGAGTTCAGAAACAAGCCATCTAGTGAGCACATTGTTGATTTTTTCCAAAATAAACTAGACCCAGCTGAGCATCCTTATTTTGCTCAGATTGCCGATCAAAAAGTATCTAGTCATTTTTTAGTTACTCGCTCAGGAGGGTTGATTCAGTTTGTTTCTACCCAAAGCAAAGCCTGGCATGCTGGTATATCGAGTTTTCAGGGGCGTGAAAAGTGTAATGACTTTTCTATTGGCATTGAGTTGGAGGGAGATGGAGATGCACCGTTTGAAGCTGCGCAGTACCAAACCTTAACTCGTCTTATTACGTTATTGGTAAGAGCACATCCCCATTTGCAATTTGCTGGACATAGTGACATTGCACCGGAACGAAAAACAGATCCGGGAATTTATTTTGATTGGAAAAAGTTCCAAAAAGAGACAGGTATACCTGCAGAAAAACTCCCTTTCGGCTTGGGTTCTCGATAGCCTCCTTTTTGGTATGTAAGCGTACGCTTACTTTTTTAGCCTTTGTCTAAAAAGGGCTCAACAATCCGCACCAAAATGACCCCAAAAATTGTGGAGCACTTAGTAAAAATACTAATAAAAATTTGTCATAAATAGCTTACCAATTGACAAATATTTCCCTATACTTAGTGTCTAACGCCCTTCAAAACACTAGATGTAGTGTTTGAATCCAGCAATACCTCATTGTTTTTTAAAGATATTTTGTCCGAATCACTATATATAGATACGCAGGAGCAACATGACATACGCTAACCCACAGACAGCAGGCCAGACAACTGGAGCGAATAACCCAGGAATGAGCCCTGCAGGGGCAGTAAATCAAGCCCCTTCTGCCAGCTTTGTAGCTGGTGGTGTTGGTGGTACCCAGGCAACTCAATTGTCTGACTACAAAATCATTCGTCGTAATGGTTCTGTTGTTGCATTTGAACCATCAAAAATTGCTATTGCTGTAACTAAAGCTTTTTTGGCGGTGAATGGTGGTCAAGGCGCTGCATCAGCGCGAGTACGTGAGCAAGTGGAGCAGTTGACCCATTCAGTTGTACGTGCTTTGTTGCGTAGTCGTCCAAATGGTGGAACTTTCCACATTGAAGATATTCAAGACCAGGTTGAATTGGCTTTGATGCGCAGTGGTGAGCATAACGTCGCTCGTGCATATGTTCTTTACCGTGAAAAGCGTAACCAAGAGCGTGCGGCTCAACAAGAGGTTTCGCAAGAGGTTCAAACGGCCAATCAGGTTGGTGAGTCTGGCATCAAAGTAACTGATAACGGTGTTGAGAAGTGGCTTGATATGGCTGCTTTGCGTACTGTGATTGAGGCGGCTTGTGAAGGTTTGGGTAACAACATTGATGCCACACCAATCATTACTGAAACTATCAAGAATTTGTACGATGGTGTGCCAATGGCGCAGGTGTACGACTCTGCTATCTTGGCTTCCCGCACTTTAATTGAAAAGGATCCTGCATACAGCCAAGTAACAGCACGCATCTTGATGCACGTGATTCGTAAAGAGATTTTCGGCAAGGAAGTATTGCAAGGCGATACACAGGCTGAGTACGGCACGTATTTTGCTAAGTACATTAACGAAGGTATTTCTGCTGAGTTGTTAGATCCACGCATGCGTGAGTTTGATCTGCCACGTTTAGCTGCTGCTTTGAATGCAAGCCGTGACTTACAGTTCAACTACCTTGGTTTGCAGACTTTGTATGACCGTTATTTTTTGCATATAGAAGAGCGTCGCATTGAAATGCCGCAGGCATTCTTTATGCGCGTTGCAATGGGTTTGGCATTGAATGAGTTGGATCGCGAGCGTCGTGCGATTGAGTTCTATGAAATCCTCTCTACATTTGATTTCATGTCCAGCACACCAACATTATTCAACTCTGCAACTACTCGTCCACAACTCTCAAGCTGCTACTTGACAACTGTGGATGATGATTTGGATGGCATCTACGAAGCATTGAAAGAAAATGCTTTGTTGTCTAAGTTTGCTGGTGGCTTAGGTAATGACTGGACTAACGTGCGTGCGTTGGGAAGTCATATCAAGGGCACTAACGGTAAATCACAAGGTGTTGTGCCATTCCTAAAAGTGGTAAATGACACTGCCGTTGCTGTGAACCAAGGCGGTAAGCGTAAGGGTGCAGTTTGTGCTTACTTGGAAACATGGCACTTAGATATTGAAGAGTTCTTGGAGTTGCGTAAGAACACTGGTGATGATCGTCGTCGTACACACGATATGAATACCTCCAACTGGATTCCTGACCTGTTCATGAAGCGCGTCATGGAGGGTGGCGATTGGACTTTGTTTTCACCATCCAATACCCCTGACTTACATGACAAATTCGGTAAAGCATTTGAAGAGGCTTATGTTGCCTATGAGCAAAAAGCTGATCGTGGTGAATTAAAGCCATTCCGCCGTATCCCTGCGCAGCAATTGTGGCGCAAGATGCTTGGTATGTTATTTGAAACTGGCCACCCATGGATCACCTTCAAAGATCCTTGTAATATCCGCAGTCCACAACAGCATATCGGTGTAGTTCACTCATCTAACCTCTGTACTGAGATTACCCTCAATACAAACGAGACCGAGATTGCTGTTTGCAACTTAGGTTCAGTGAACTTAACTGCTCACATGACAACTGATGCCAATGGCAAGATGATCTTGGATCACGAGAAACTCCAAAAAACCGTTCGCACTGCGATGCGTATGTTGGATAACGTGATCGATATCAACTACTACGCAGTAGCTAAGGCGCGTAACTCCAACTTGAAGCACCGCCCAGTCGGTATGGGCATTATGGGTTTCCAGGATTGCTTGCATATGCAGCGTATTCCTTACGCTAGCGAAGAGGCTGTGAAGTTTGCTGACTCATCTATGGAAGCAGTTTGCTACTACGCCTACCAAGCTTCTAATGAATTGGCTGAAGAGCGCGGCGTTTACAGCACCTACAAAGGTTCCTTATGGGATCGCGGCATCCTCCCGCAGGATTCAGTAGCGTTGTTAGCAGCTGAGCGTGGTGGTTATGTAGAGGTTGATAACTCCTCAACGATGGACTGGAGCGGTTTGCGTGCACGTATCAAGCAACACGGCATGCGTAATTCCAATTGCGTGGCAATTGCGCCAACAGCAACGATCTCAAACATCATTGGTGTTTCTGCTTGTATCGAGCCAACTTTTCAGAACTTGTTTGTGAAATCTAACCTTTCAGGTGAATTCACAGTGGTAAACGAGTACTTGGTACGCGATCTGAAAGATCGTGGCCTCTGGGATGAGGTAATGATTGCAGACTTGAAGTACTTCGACGGTACTTTGTCTAAGATCGATCGCATTCCACAGGATTTGCGTGATTTGTACGCTACCGCCTTTGAAGTTGAGCCGACTTGGTTGGTTGAGGCTGCTTCCCGTCGTCAGAAGTGGATTGACCAGGCTCAGTCATTGAATATCTACATGGCTGGTGCATCTGGCAAGAAATTAGATGACACCTACAAGTTGGCTTGGTTACGCGGCTTGAAGACAACCTATTACCTTCGCACCATGGCTGCAACCCATGTTGAGAAGTCAACTGTTGCAAGCGGTCAGTTAAATGCAGTTTCTAGCGGTGGTGGCATCAACGGTACTGATGCTGCAGCTGCTCAAGAAGCTGACGGCCCAGTTTGCACAATGCGCCCAGGTGATGCTGGTTTCGAAGAATGTGAAGCATGCCAATAAGCCATTTGCTTATTGGCCATCAATAGAATAATTAGGAGAAAGTTATGTTGAATTGGGAAGAGGAAGTTGCTCCAGCACTAGCGAAAGCTGGTATTGCACCGCAGCCGGTTGCAATGGAGCCACAGCGTCCGCAACCAGATCAAGTTGCAATGGCACCGCAAACTGTTGCAACAGCACCAGCTGCTAATCTAGCTGGCGCAGCCTTACGCGTAAATGCTGCCGATAAGCGCGTGATTAATGCCAAGACTGACGTTAATCAATTGGTCCCATTTAAATATAAGTGGGCTTGGGAGAAGTATTTGGCTGGTTGCGCAAACCACTGGATGCCACAAGAGATCAATATGAACCGCGATATCGCTCTTTGGAAAGATCCAAATGGCCTAACAGAGGATGAGCGTCGCATCATTAAGCGTAATCTTGGTTTTTTCACAACAGCCGATTCTTTGGCGGCTAATAACATTGTTTTGGGTACTTATCGCCACATTACTGCTCCAGAATGCCGCCAATACCTATTGCGCCAGGCTTTTGAAGAGGCAATTCATACCCATGCGTACCAATATATTGTGGAATCTTTGGGCTTAGATCAGTCCGAAATCTTTAACGCCTATAACGAGATTGAGTCAATTCGCGCTAAAGATCAATTCTTAATTCCATTTATTGACGTACTAACTGACCCCAATTTTCAGACTGGCACATTAGAAAACGATCAAAAGTTGCTTCGTTCACTGATTGTTTTTGCTTGTGTGATGGAAGGTTTGTTCTTTTATGTTGGTTTTACGCAAATACTTGCAATGGGTCGTCAAAACAAAATGACGGGTGCTGCCGAGCAGTATCAATACATCCTTCGTGACGAGTCTATGCACTGCAATTTCGGCATCGATTTAATTAATCAAATCAAGCTGGAGAACCCGCAGTTATGGACTTCCGAGTTCAAAGACGAGATTAAATCTATCTTCGAAAAAGCAGTCGAATTAGAGTACCGTTATGCCGAAGATACGATGCCTCGCGGAGTGCTCGGATTGAACGCGCCGATGTTCAAAGGGTACCTAAGATACATCTGTAATCGCAGATGTTTGCAAATAGGACTTGACGCGATGTTCCCAAATGAAGAGAATCCATTTCCATGGATGTCAGAAATGATTGATCTTAAGAAAGAAAGAAACTTTTTTGAGACACGCGTTATTGAGTATCAAACTGGTGGTGCGCTAAGTTGGGAGTAGCAAGTAGTAAGTAAGCGCATAGCCGGCTATATAGGAGATTAGACGGTTGGATAGTTTAAGAAGTCAGCGAAAACAGACTCAAATCCAAAAACCCTTGCTCAAGGGTGTCTGGGCTACTCTCTCTATTTTTTCTAGCAAATTTAAAAAGCCGTTGTCCTTTGGGGCCACGGCTTTTTTTCCAGGATTCATTAGCGTGCAGCACCATGTATCAAGCCGTGCGCCGATGAATGGCTCGCTCGTCAGATCCAAATGGTTGCAAAACCAGGCGGAAATGAGTGGTCGGGTCTTCTTAATGTAGTTTGTACTAATCCTCACGTGAAGGAGCATTATTATGGCAATCGCCAAGAAAAAACCTGCTGCAAAGAAACCAGCTGCTAAAAAAGTAGCTAAGAAGCGTCCAGCTGCTAAGAAAGCTGCTGCTAAGAAACCAGCTGCTAAAAAAGTAGCTAAGAAGCGTCCAGCTGCTAAGAAAGCTGCTGCTAAGAAAGTAGCTAAGAAGCGTCCAGCTGCTAAGAAAGCTGCCGCTAAGAAGCCTGCTGCTAAAAAAGCAACACGCAAAGTGGCAAAGAAGCGCGTAGCAAAAAAAAAGTAAGTAAGCCTGCTGCGAAGAAAGCGGGCTCTGCTGTAAAAAAGCCCGTGGCTAAGAAAGCTGCACCAGCGACTAGTGCGTTGAATCCTGCTGCTGCTTGGCCCTTCCCAACTGGCACACGTCCTTAATTGGGCGGGTGTTATTAGAAGGGGTCTCTCACGAGACCCCTTTTTTATTTCTAGATTGAAAAGTGAATGATCCTAGGCGCCCTAGGACTATTTTTGCTTAAAAGCTAAAGCCAAATACCGTTTTAAATTGCGCTGCAATCTGATCTTTATTTAATTGGTGATTTTGAGGTCCCTGATGGGTAATTTTGATTGAACCCATGAGGCTAGCCAAGCGACCAGTAGTTTCCCAATCCATGTCATTTTCCAAACCAAACAGCAAGCCACCGCGGAACGCATCGCCGCAACCGGTCGGATCAACCACTTTTGCTGCAGCAACTGGGGGAATGGCAATACATTTACCTGCAAAGTAGATATCGGCACCTTCAGCACCTTTGGTAACAATAAGTGCCTTTACTCGCTCAGCTACTTTTACCAAACTCAAGCCCGTTCTTTGTGAAAGCATCTCGCCTTCATAGTCATTGACTGCAAGATAGCTGGCAATATCAACCAACTCTAGTAGCTCGGGACCATCAAACATCGGCAAGCCTTGGCCTGGATCGAAGATGAAGGGAATATTGGCATCAGCCAATTGATGGCAGTGTTCCCACATCCCTTGGCGACCATCAGGAGCGACGATACCTAGTTTTGCTGGGCCTTTCGCATTTTTGCTACGTTCGGCGATCACTGCAGAAACCTGATTGAGATGGGACTCGCCCATAGCGCCCGGATGAAAAGCGGTAATTTGGTTGTTCGCTTGATCTGTTGTGATCATGGCTTGCGCAGTAAACGCTTGATCGATCTGACGAATATGGCTAGCATCAATTTTGAGTTGCTCAAGACGGCTTAGGTATGGAGCAGCATCACCACCAACAGTAGCCATGATGATGGGGTCGCCACCCAAAAGATTGAGGTTGTATGCAATATTGCCAGCGCAACCACCAAATTCTCGACGCATTGTTGGGACTAAAAAGGCCACATTGAGGATATGAATCTGCTCGGGTAGGATTTGGTCGGCAAATTTGCCTTCAAAGTTCATGATGGTGTCGTAGGCAATCGAGCCACAGATCAAGCTAGCCATAAATTACTTTCTTTTTAAAGATTGGGGGTGGACGTGGTTTTATGAATGGGTTTAAGGGTAAAGCACTCGAACGCGATAGCCCGCTATATTTGGCGGCAAAGAAATCGGAAGTTCAAACTGAATTATCTCGCTGGAAGGAACCCCTTTTTTTAAAAAATCAGGATGTGCTTCTTGCCAAGCTATAGGCAACCACTCTTGTGGAGTAAATTGCATTGATTTGATTTCAGATTCTTCGGCGTCAGTCAAAGAAATTTCTAAATTTGGCGCTAAAACTGCAATCGCTAGGCGATTTTGTATTTCAACTTGCAACAGCGATTGATTTGCAGAGCTTTTAAGGCCTTCTCGCGCGTTTTCAATTGCTAATGCGGCAGAAGTTATTTTCCAAGCTGAAAAATCGCTTACAGAGCGATCTAAACATCCTAGTACGCTACAAAGTTTTGCATCGATGCGTTGTAAAACATGAAACGCATCAACCGAAATGGAATGAGATGTGCCATCAACTCGTGGTGCTAATACTGGAAGTAACGAGTTTCTAGAAAGGTGCTCTCCAAAAATAAGAAGCAGAAGAAATAAAGCAGTAAGAAGGACTAGCTTAAAACTTTTTTTTTGAGCAGGTGCAGCAAAAGCGCTTGTTGTATTGCTTTGCTGATTTGAATTGAGGGTGCCATGGAGGCAAACCCAACCTTCATGCTCTTTCCAGACGGAAAGTTTGAGCCATTGGCTATAAGTGGCGATCACTTCCTCCGCTTGGCGAGCCAGAACGCCTGATAAAACAATTCTCCCGCCTACTTTCATTTTATTGACCAATGCTGGGGCAAGAACCTGAAGGGGATTGGCCAAAATATTAGCCATCACGATGTCGTATTTCGTTTCTGCAGCGAGTTCTGGAGCATTTTCGTTGGGCAAAACAAAGCCAATCGTAGTGTTATTGATTTCAGCATTACTACGTGCTGCAACCATGGCCTGAGGATCGATATCCGTACCGATCACAGGATTGCAACCCAGTTTTGCTGCGGCGATTGCCAAAATTCCAGAACCACAACCGTAATCGAGCAAGCTATGATTGAGTAAATTTGTTTGTTGCTCAAGCCAGAGAAGGCATAGATGAGTGGTAGGGTGACTTCCTGTACCAAAAGCTAAACCAGGGTCAACTGCAAGACAAATCGCATTGGGATTAGTTGGGGCATCGTGCCAAGAGGGTACTACCCAAATACGCTCACCAATTTGGATGGGTGCAAATTGACTTTGCGTCAGCCTGACCCAATCTTGTTCTTCAATGATTCTTTCTTGCGGAAGACTAAGCTGAAAGCCCGCCTCCTTCAGTGATGCAAGGAGTTCAGGAATAAATTCAGCACTACCTGAAGCATCGATTTCAGGATTAAAGAGGGCGATGACTGATGATCTGTCCCAAGCTTGCACTTCTGGAGAGAGCCCAGGCTCTCCGTAGAGTGGATTCTCGTCATAGCCACCTGCCGCATCATCTTCAACGGTGACCGAAAGGGCGCCAAAGTCCAAAAGTGCATCACCCAAAGGCTCGGCGGTTTCAGCGACTACCGTGAATACCAGTTCACGATAAGACATGAGAGGCTCGCATCAAGCGCATTGCTTAGGATTTACCACGGCTTGCAGCTTGCTCTTCTAAGCGGTGCTCCAGGTAGTGAATGCTGGTGCCACCTTCAATAAAGTTCGGATCAAGCATTAACTCTCGATGGAGCGGCACATTAGTTGTTATACCGTCAATCACCATCTCGGAAAGTGCAATTTGCATACGGCGAATAGCTTGCTCACGTGTATTGCCATAAGAAATCAATTTGCCAATCATGGAGTCGTAGTTTGATGGAACTATGTAGCCGCTGTAGGCATGCGAATCAACGCGAATACCAGGGCCACCAGGCATGTGGAATGAGCCAATTTTGCCTGGGCTCGGAGTGAACTTAAAAGGATCCTCAGCATTTAAGCGGCACTCAATAGCGTGACCTCGGAAAACAATATCTTTTTGGCGATAACTGAGTTTTAAGCCAGCAGCAATACGAATTTGTTCTTGAACAATGTCTACACCGGTAATCATTTCAGTTACTGGATGCTCAACCTGAACACGGGTATTCATTTCTATGAAGAAGAATTCGCCGTTCTCGTATAAAAACTCGAAAGTGCCTGCTCCACGGTAGCCAATCTTGCGACAGGCTTCTGCGCAGCGTTCACCAATTTTGGCAATTAAGCGACGATCAATGCCAGGTGCTGGAGCCTCTTCAATGACTTTTTGGTGGCGACGTTGCATAGAGCAATCACGTTCACCCAACCAAATTGCATTGCCATGAGTGTCTGCCAAAATCTGAATCTCTACGTGGCGAGGTTTTTCTAGAAACTTCTCCATATAGACTTCAGGATTTCCAAAGGCACGTCCTGCTTCTTCACGCGTCATATTGACCGCATTGATGAGGGCTGCTTCAGTATGTACAACACGCATACCGCGTCCGCCACCGCCACCAGCGGCTTTAATAATGACTGGATAACCCACTTTTTTGGCGGTTGCAATAATTTCTTTTGGATCGTCGGGTAGTGCTCCTTCTGATCCAGGTACGCAAGGTACGCCAGCTTTAATCATGGCGTGCTTTGCCGAAACCTTGTCGCCCATCAGGCGAATGGATGCTGCCGTAGGTCCAATAAAAGCAAACCCAGATTTCTCAACGCGCTCTGCAAAGTCAGCATTTTCAGAAAGAAAGCCATAGCCAGGATGAATTGCTTCAGCATCGGTAACTTCTGCTGCAGAAATAATTGCTGGCATATTGAGATAGCTCAGCGGAGATGGCGCTGGTCCAATACACACGGCCTCATCAGCAAGCTTTACATACTTTGCTTCTTTATCTGCGGTGGAATACACCACGACTGTTTTAATTCCCAACTCGCGGCATGCGCGTTGGATACGGAGAGCAATTTCTCCCCGATTGGCAATCAGAATCTTATCGAACATGTCGGCTCTGAGTTATATAACGGTGATTGGAATAGATCTTGAGATCTATTAGGCGATGACGAAAAGTGGCTGGTCAAATTCAACGCCTTGACCGTTTTCACAGAGAATTTCTTTGATCACACCAGCTTGCTCAGATTCAATTTCATTGAGTAACTTCATTGCTTCAATGATGCAAAGCGTTTGACCAACTTTTACCGTGTCACCAATATTGACGAAGTTTGGAGACTCTGGATTTGGGGCGCGATAGAAAGTGCCAACCATTGGAGATTTTGCGATAAAGCCAGTTTCAGCAGCGGGCACTTCAATAGCAACCCCTGCTGGTGCGGGGGTGCTGGCTGCCGGAGCGGCTTGCATCAGTTGTGCAGATACTGGATTTGCATAAACCACTTGACCGGTTGGAGCTGAAGTTCCTGCATTAACGATACGAACACGATCCTCACCTTCATTTACTTCTAGCTCTGAAATACCTGACTCAGAGACTAAATCGATCAAGGTTTTAAGTTTTCTCAGATCCATTGGAGTGCTTCCTCTCTAGTAATTCTTGATGTAAATTTATTTCTGTAAGCGAGTAATTGCTGCTTGAAGTGCTAATTCGTAGCCAATAGCACCAAGACCGCAAATGACGCCTGTCGCGATATCTGACAGGTAAGAATGTTTGCGAAATTCTTCGCGTTGATGAATATTGGACAAATGGACCTCTGTAAAAGGAATGGCTACTCCAGCTAAGACATCGCGTAAGGCAACGCTGGTGTGGGTAAATGCACCTGGGTTGATGATGATGAAATCAACCCCATCTAGTTTGGCCTTTTGAATGCGGTCAATTAATTCGCCTTCATGATTGCTTTGGTGGGTGCTAAGGTCCACAGACTGTGCTTTTGCCATCTCGCCCAGCTTTTGATGGATATCTTCCAGGGTGGTTTTGCCATATACATCAGGTTCACGGGTACCTAGTAAGTTTAGATTTGGGCCCTGAATTACGAGAATTGAAGCTTTTTTCGACATAGATCCCTGTTTTTAGAGGCAGTTAAGCGTTTAATGCTAAATAACTACATGCTCGAATGTGTGTGTGGGAAGTATACCTTCTTAAAGATGGCTAAAGCCTCAAAATTTGCCTTGAAATGACTGTTTTTCCATACAAATATCGAAAATACAGAAATTAGTGCTTAATAATTAGGCAGAATCTAGCTAGGCTGAAAAAGTAAAAGTGATTAAAAATGTTTATAAAGCAGACTTAATAGCACTTCTGATGTCATCTTCACTTATCTTCCCTAATTTGCTATGTATTGCCTTACCCTTGGTATTGATGATGATAGTGTAAGGAAGGGCGCCTTGGGAATTACCTAATTGTTTTGATAGGTTGCTGCCTTCCAGTCCACCAATGACGATGGGGTAGCTGACTGGAGTTTTTGAGAGAAATTCGCGAATATTAGAGGGTGAATCGATTCCGATGCCGACAAATAAGACATTTTGCTGCAAAAATTCTTGCTGAAGCTTGTCTAAAGTAGGCATTTCTTCTACACAAGGGGGGCACCAAGATGCCCAAAAGTTCACAACCAGTACTTTTCCTTGCCATTTTTGGGTGTCAACTGGTTTTCCGTCTGGAGATTGCCAGTTATTGGTCAAAAATGCTTTTACAGCTGGATCGCTAGCCAAGCCAGTTTTATAAATCCATTGCGAAGTCAGCACGCCTGCAAGGAGCGCCAAAAGACTAATTCCGACGATGATGATCCATTGTCTGCGGTTCATTACAACTCCTTCGCTAAAATTCGCTAATGCATATACATATCTTGGGCATTTGCGGTACTTTCATGGGCGGCATTGCCGCAATCGCGAGACAGGCTGGACATCGCGTTACCGGCTGCGATGCCAACGTGTATCCACCAATGAGTTCACAGCTTGAAGCTCAAGGCATTGAACTGATTGAAGGATTTTCGCCTGATCAATTATCCCAGTTTGAGACCATGCCTGATTTATTTGTGATTGGTAATGTCGTTTCTCGCGGCAATCCTTTGATGGAGGCAATTCTTAATCAGAGCTTGCCTTACATCTCTGGGCCGCAATGGTTGGGTGAACAAGTTTTATATGGACAACATGTGTTGGCTGTAGCTGGTACGCATGGCAAAACAACCACTTCAGCCATGCTTACTTGGATTTTAGAATTTAATGGTTATCAGCCTGGCTATCTGATTGGTGGTGTACCCCTCAATTTCACTGTCTCTGCTCGCCTGGGGGAGGGTAAATATTTTGTGATTGAGGCTGACGAATACGATACGGCTTTTTTTGATAAGCGCAGTAAGTTTGTTCACTATCGACCACGTACTGCTTTATTGAATAACTTAGAGTTTGATCACGCCGATATTTTTGCTGATCTTGCGGCAATCGAAACGCAATTTCACCATTTAGTACGCACTGTTCCTGGGGATGGTTTGTTGGTAGTCAATGGTGAGGAGCCGGCGCTGGCAGGCGTCATTACGCGGGGTGCTTGGGCGCCTGTAGAGAACTTCGGTCAAGAGTTGACCAATGAGTGGGCATTGATTTCACAAGCAGCTGATGGCTTTATAGTGCGCAAATCCGGCAAAGAAGTAGCCACCGTCAATTGGGCGTCTGATTCTGGTGTGATGGGTAGGCATAACCAGCTCAATGCACTTGCGGCTATTGCCTCTGCAAATCATATTGGTATCTCCCCTGCAGATTCAGCGCGCGCACTGGCGGAGTTCAAAAATGTGAAGCGTCGTTTAGAAACGATTGGTGTTGCAAGAGACATCACTGTTTATGACGATTTTGCACATCACCCAACGGCAATTACTACTACTGTGGATGGTTTACGTCGTCGCGTTAATACATCTCGTATTCTGGCAGTTATAGAGCCAAGGTCCAATACGATGAAACTTGGAGTGATGAAGGCTCAGTTCCCTGGAAGTCTAGTAGCTGCCGATAAAGTATTTGCTTACGGCGCTAGTACTGGTAAAGAGTCATTGGGTTGGGATTTGGCAGAAGTTTTATCCCCACTCAATCAGCAAGAGCCAGGTAAAGCGCATGCTTTTGATGATCTAGATGCCTTGGTGAAGGCGGTTGCACAAGAGGCCAAGCCAGGTGATCATATTTTGGTGATGAGTAATGGCGGCTTTGGTGGCGTGCATCAAAAAATACTAAAAGCCATTTCGGTAAAGTAGCAAAATGTAGTAGTAATCCAGAGAATTAGTACAGAAAGCAAAAAATGGGCGATAGATTAAAAGACAAAGTAGCCATCATTACCGGCGCCGCTAAAGGTATAGGCTTTGCTACTGCTCAGCGTTTTGCACAGGAGGGTGCTAAGGTCATCATTACCGATATCAATCAGGACGCCGTTAACGGTGCAGTTATGCAAACCCCTGATGCTGAAGGCTATGCCATGAATGTGACTGATCGCGCTAGTATTCAAGCAGTGGTAGATCAGGTCATGCAAAAGCATGGACGTATCGACATCTTGATTAATAACGCTGGCATTACGCAAGATGCTCGCTTAATTAAGATGACGGAAGCGCAGTTTGACAATGTGATTGACGTTAACTTGAAAGGTGTATTTAACTGCACTCAGTTGATCGTTCCGCATATGCTCGAAGCTGGTTCTGGCGCGGTGGTGAACGCTTCTAGCGTAGTGGGTCTTTACGGTAACTTTGGTCAAACCAATTACTCTGCTACTAAGTTTGGTGTCATTGGTTTTACCAAGACATGGGCGCGTGAGCTGGGGCCTAAGGGGGTTCGCGTAAATGCAGTATGTCCAGGCTTTATTGCCACAGAGATGGTTAAAGCAATGCCACAAAATATTTTGCAAGATATTGAAAAGCGCAGCTGGCTTGGACGTCTAGGTACCCCTACTGAAATGGCTAATGTGTATTTATTCCTAGCTAGTGATGAATCAAGCTATGTCAATGGAGTGGCATTAGAGGCTAGCGGCGGGATCTCGCTCTAAGCATGAATCTTGTATATGAAGAAGGTGGCGATATTAAGATCGCCACAGTCCAGTCTGCATCTGGTACAGGGGATGCGGAGTCTTGGCAGGCAACCAGTCTTTCGGGAAAGAAGATCAAGCTCAAGGCCAAGGAAGTATGGCTGCGTTTTGAAAAGCCTGAAGCTCAAGTAGCAATGGATGAGGCTCACACGCTGACTGCTGATATCGACTTACAGTTCCTTTGGGATTGCGCGCCAGATGAAGAATTTAGTTTGGTGGATGTAGCGCACGAATACTTTGGCTCACAAGCGAGCATTCCGCAACAAGTTGCATTAGCGGTTGCCCTGCAAGGCGCGCCGGTATTTTTCCGGCGCAAAGGGCGCGGTCGCTTTCAGAGGGCTCCCTTGGAGCAACTACAGGCAGGTCTAGCCGCTCTGGAGCGCAAACAAATAGAACTCAAGCAACAATCGGTTTGGCAGCAAGAGTTAGTCGCGGGAACCTTCCCTGAGGTGTTGAAGTCATCAGCTAAGCAATTGCTTTTCTCCCCCGATAAAAACACATCCGCTTACAAAGCTTTGCTTGCTGCGTGTGCTGAAACAGGCGAATCTCTTGCCCAGCTCATGATTCGTTGTAGTGCCATCGATTCACCATTAGCCTATCACCAAGGACTGTTTCTCAAGGCCCATTTTCCGAATGGCGCAGATCACAATCCTGTTATGAGTGTTGATCAAGCAGCTTATGCCTCTGCAGTGGCTGAGCTCCCGCTTGCTCAAGTACAAGCATTCTCGATTGATGATTCGGGTACCACAGAGATTGATGACGCTTTATCCGTTGCTGTAATAGAGAGCGGTCATCGGATAGGTATTCATATTGCTGCGCCAGGATTGGCGATCACAAAAGATGATCCATTGGATCAAGTAGCGCGTAATCGCATGTCCACAGTGTATTTTCCGGGCGATAAAATCACGATGTTGCCCGATTCAGTGATTGAGCAATTCTCACTAGATGTGGGTATGCCTAGACCGGCTTTATCGATCTATGTAGATATTGATCAAAATGGAATAGCGAATCGAGATAGCTTGCAAATGCGTGCAGAGATGGTGCCAATGGCAGCTAATCTGCGCTTGGAAGATATTGAGCATCTTGTCAGCGAAGAAAGCTTGCAGGATGAGAGCGCCAGTTATCCCTATCGCAAAGAGCTAGCCACTTTGTGGCAGGCCGCTAAACTTCTTCATGCAGGGCGACAAGAAAAGCGCGTAGCGAATGGTTTGCGTGCAGAGCAGCTAGGCCTCATTGACCCCAATGCGCTCGCAAGAGACTTTCATTTTCAGATTCAAGATGTTCGGGGCGCTAAACGTGTAGAAATCATCCCGCGTCAGCGCGGCTCCATCTTGGACACCATCGTTGCTGAGTGGATGATTTTCTGCAACAGCGCTTCTGGCCAGCTTCTTGCTGATCATGGTCTCCCAGCTTTATTTAGAACGCAAAAGGGCTGGGGTCCATTACGTACTCGTATGCAGACTACCCCAGGCCCACACGAGGGTCTTGGTCTGGACTATTACGCTTGGTGCACATCTCCCTTGCGTCGTTACTCAGATTTAGTCAATCAATGGCAACTCATCGCGCTTGCAAAGCATGGCGTCACTGCCAAGATGGTTGCGCCTTTTTCGCCACGGGATGCAACACTCATGGGCATTGCTGCCGATTTTGAATCTTGCTACCAAGCATATGGTGAGTTTCAGGACCGCTTAGAAAAGTACTGGTGCTTACGTTGGATTACTCAAGATGGTGACTCCAAAACAGTTCATGTACGTCACCTCAAGGAGGGGATGTCACGGGTCGAGTTAGTTCCTTTACATTTACCTATTCCCGAGTTGGCAACTCATCCGCGTATGACTCGTGCAGAAGTAGTCATTGCAGATGTAGATTTACTACAACTCAGCGCAAGTGTTCGGGTATTGAAGATTGAGGAAAGGGTCGAGTCACCTGAAAAGGTAGCGACTGATCTAGCTTCAGAGCCGAAGTCATCAGAAATCCCCGAAGCAGATGCTAGCCCAGATTAAATCCATAGAACTCCCTTGTTCTGAGAGGCTTTCTAAGGTCTTACGTTATCTTCAAAAGACTTGGAATCGCTATCCATTTCGTTTTGCCTTAAGCGCTTCAATAGTGATTCATATTGTTTTCTTATCATTTCGTTGGGGTATTGGTGAGATTCAGAATCGCAGGCTCAATACGCCATTAACTGTAGTTTTAGTGAATGCCAGCAACAAAATTCCTCCTCAGAAAGCGAACAAGTTGGCACAAGCTCATTTGCAGGGTGGTGGCAAAACAGAAAATCAAGAAGCCACTGCAATGCATCGGGCTAGATTGGGCGCTGAAGCTAGACTTGAAGTTTTAGAAAAACAGCAAAAGCAATTGCTGGCAAAACTAGATGAACAACATAGTCAATTTGGTGGTCGTAAGAGTGGCGATGAGCAAAAAATTACTCCCCAGTTCAATTCTTTAGAGGCTGAGTTATCTAAACGGATTCAGGCTGATGGTAAAGAGCCGAGACGTAAAGTCATGACTAGTGCAAATACCAAAGCAGTGACCTTTGCGCATTATTACGATGCGATGCGTCAAAAAATTGAGGTTTATGGGAACACTTTTTTCCCAAGAGCAAATGGGCGTCCTTTGTATGGCAGTTTAGTGATCGTAGTTAGTATAGATAGCCAAGGCAGAATCACGACCAACGCTCAAGGCAAGGATGGACTCTCGATTGGCCGTAGCTCTGGAAATCCGGAGTTAGATAGACAGGCGCTCGCTATCGTGAGGGCCTCATCTCCGTTTGGCCCTTTCCCCTCAGAAATGCGTAATCAAATCGATGTGTTGGATTGGATCTCTACTTTTGAGTTCACGCGTGATGGTATGGATCGCCTAGAGCTTCATCATTAAAGTAATCACCGAAGTAATCACTAAAGCAATTGAACTAAGTTCATAAATTCGCTTATTCTGTAACTATTATGAGTCCCCCTGATTCCACGAACTTACATACTGATCCAGGTCTTTTTCCGGGTGTGGCCGTCTATGCTGTTGCAGGCAACCCAATCTCTCACAGCAAATCACCAGTAATTCACCAGCGTTTTGCTGAGCAATCTAATCAACGTATGCACTATGGACGTCTTCAGCCTAAGTTAGATTCATTTGCTCAGGCAACTAAAGATTTTTTTGCTGCTGGCGGTAAGGGTATGAATGTCACGGTACCGTTCAAGCTGGATGCGCAAAATTTGGCTGATGTATTGACACCTCGCGCGCAGTTGGCGGGAGCGGTCAATACTCTGTGGAAGACAGAAGGCAAAATTTTTGGCGACAATACTGACGGGGCTGGTCTAGTACGTGATTTGCTTGCGCAAGGTATTGCACTCCATAGTGCTCGTATTCTGTTACTTGGGGCTGGTGGAGCCGCTCGGGGTGTGATGGGGCCCTTGCTAGAGCAAGCTCCCAAATCCCTCATCATTGCTAATCGCTCCAGTGGTAAAGCAGACGAATTAGTAAAGCTCTTTGCTGATTTAGCTGCCTCCAAAGAAGTGGCCCTGGAATCTCGGACATTGGCCGACCTGGAAGACAAGGCAAGAACCCAGCACCCATTCGATTTGGTGATTAATGCCACTGCCGCAGGATTGACTGATGAGTCTCCTCTGACTACAAAGGCTGTGGGTAATATTTTTGTACCCAGCTCTTTCGCTTATGACATGGTCTACGGTAAAACGACCGCCTTCATGCAACAGGCTTTGCAACGAGGTGCCCGTGTAAGTGATGGTCTTGGGATGCTGGTCGAGCAAGCGGCCGATGCCTTCTTGCTATGGCGGGGTGCGCAATTAGCATCTGCCATTGATCCACGCGCAGTCTTAGCAGAGTTACGTAGTTAATTTGTTCTGATGCGCTGGCTTCTCTATCCAGTGAAGTGTTTGCTAGCAGGTATTGTGGTGATGCAAATCTACTTCGCTCTACAGATAGCTCTGTGGATGAGCTTAGACCCCAGTAGTACTGCATTTCAGAGAGCAGAACGTTGGCGTCTATGCAGTTGGCATTGGACGTGTTCAGTGCAATCTCATTGGGTGCCTTATGACAAGATCTCTCATAATCTCAAGCGTGCTGTTTTAGTCAGTGAAGACGATATTTTCTTTCAGCACAAGGGAGTGCGAGTTGAGGATATGCAAAAGGCTTGGCAGAAAAATCAACAGCAGCATCAGCAAAACCAACAAAAAGCCCAAGCAGGCAATAAGTCTAAAGTGGCTCTGCGAGGAGGCTCTACTATTACTCAGCAGTTAGCCAAGAATTTATTTTTATCTTCAGAGCAAAACTATTTACGCAAGGGGCAGGAGCTCATCATTACTGGGCTGTTGGAGCTAACACTTTCTAAGCAGAGATTGTTTGAGATTTATCTGAATTCTGTAGAGTGGGGCGAAGGTATTTTTGGAATTGGCGCAGCCTCACAGCACTATTACGCTACAAGCCCAGCAGGACTCGATCGAGAGCAGGCTGCTGCACTTGCTTCGGCGCTACCAGCACCAAAATGTTTTGATAAGCAGCAGTACTGTCGTCGAGGAAGTATTAACTACTCAGCTCGCCAAGAATTTATCTTAGAAGGTATGGATCGAGTAGCTTTAGCACCCTACCCAAAGAAGCAGTAGTACCTTACCTTCCTGCTGAATTACTTACTTGCAGCAGCCCGTAATGCATCGCGAGTGGTTATCGCGACTGCTCGGGCAGCTTGGGCAAAATCACTGCCTGAGCTGGCATACAGAATAGCTCTAGAAGAATTGATGATCATCCCAGTTCCTGGTTTGCCAATAATTTTGCCAGCGCTGACGGTGGCATCGATATCACCACCTTGAGCCCCGATGCCGGGGATTAATAAAGGTATTTCACCAACAATGGCGCGTACCTTAGCAATCTCTTCTGGGAAGGTCGCGCCAACCACTAAGCTAATTTGGCCAGAGCTGTTCCACTGCTGTGCCGCCAGTTTGGCTACATGAAGATAAAGAGGCTCACCATTGGGAGTTACATTCAGAAACTGCAAATCCGATCCACCTGGGTTGGAGGTGCGGCATAAAACAATTACCCCTTTGCCCGCATGCTTGAGGTAGGGCTCAATCGTGTCAAAGCCCATATAGGGGTTGACGGTCACTGCATCCGCACCATAGCGATCAAAGGCCTCAAGAGCGTAATGGTCGGCAGTGCTGCCAATATCTCCGCGTTTGGAATCTAGGATGACGGGGATGTGGGGATGCTTATCTTTAAGGTGCTTGATCAGTTTTTCTAGCTGAGCTTCGGCTCTTTGGGAGGCAAAGTAGGCAAACTGGGGTTTGAAGGCGCATACCAAATCTGCAGTCGCATCCGCGATTTCACGACAGAACTCATAGATACCCTCAGGTCTCCCTTGTAGGCCAAGGGGTAAGCGCTTGGGATCAGGGTCAAAACCAACGCACAGCATGCTGCCTTGCGAAGCCCATGCGGACTGGAGTTGCTGGTTAAAGGTATTTGAGCGAGAGTTCATTGGATTTGGCTTATTTTAGTGAAACTGTCATGCTCTATAGGATAAACTAGCGCACATTCCTTAGGAGTTCACCATGATCAACTTGTTCGTCCTGCAAAATGGCCGCCTCTCTCAAGAGCAAGTCGAAGATCG
>Ga0214207_1000100_pt1 | contig 27691 bp, 29 predicted proteins | sample TroBogEpilimnion_6_FD_153045 | JGI IMG/M metagenome (GOLD analysis project Ga0214207, IMG submission 153045) | Freshwater microbial communities from Trout Bog Lake, WI - 13JUL2009 epilimnion | ecosystem: Environmental > Aquatic > Freshwater > Lake > Epilimnion/Euphotic zone | place: Trout Bog... | reverse complement strand
AATATAGGTAATTACACCCATATAGTAGAAAAATAATGGTAAAAAAATTAATTTTTTTACCATTATTTTTCTACTATATGGGTGTAATTACCTATATTTAGTAGATTTTTACCATATATATATACGAATAAACCCGCTTTTATCTTTATGTAGATGATGTAGAAGGAAAAGCAAACTTTCTATATTTTTATTTTATATATAAAATCGTTTTACTTTTTTTACTTTTTCATCTACATCATCTACATAAGATATTAATTCTCAATTAAGTATAAAGATGCCTTTTAAACTTCGCAAAGTCCCACGCAAGGATTTGTATTGGGTTGTAGATGATAAGGGAAAGCATTATAGCAGAGAAGGTATGCCGAAGGAAAGGGCAAAGGAGCAGTTGAAGGCGTTGTATGTGAATGTAGGCAAGGGCAAGGAAGACGATAAGAAGGAATTGGTTAAAGGTTTTGTAAAGACCTTTAATGCCTCACCTACCGCCGAAAAGGAAGTAAGCGATATTCTTGGAATTATATTCGGAAAGATGACGCCCGAACCAGCACCCGTAGTCCATACTCAAATAAGTAAAGATGACCCATTCACAAGCGCTCCAACAATAAAAGAAGGTATGCCGACCGAAGATGAATTAATGGGTATTAGAAAACCCAAAGCAAAGAGGGCAAGAACAACGAACGCTTCGGGAAAGGGAAAACCAAAGAAGGAGTTTATTTATGTGAGTAAGAACCCTTCAAATGCTATGGTGAGGGAAGAGATGAAGGACATAGAAGAAGATGAAAGTATCATAGAAGAAGGAATGAATAAGATAAATGGAATTATTAATAAACCAAAATTGAGTAAGGACGATATAGCAGAAATAGGAAGCATACTTTCAAGAGACTTTGTATTGGAGTATGACCTTGTTAGAGAACTCCAAGAATTATTGCGTCAAGGTAAGAAGCAAGAGTTCGGGGATAAGTTATTGTATCAATTAGATGATTATTCCGATATACACGATGTATCAAGAGCATTAGCAAGAACTCATAACAGACCTACCGATAAACGAGCAGACTATTTTGATGAGTTTGCTGAATGGATAAATGATGAAAAGAGAACAATAACTAAACTTTTAGAACTATTGAAGAACTCGGGTATGCCCGAGAATCAATACACTCACATAGCAGACCTTTGGTATAAAGGAAAGCACGAAGAAGTCGCACGGAAGGCATCAAGTTGGTTCGGTATTACTCACGGACAAGCATTAGCAAGAGCAGTATCAAGAAGCGCTCCCGAACGAGTAGAACGATATATGAATAAAGGATACGGCGCTATTCCGCAATTAGATGTATTACAAAAAATCGCCAAGCAATCTTATAGTTCTTCGCCTATGTCTTATGTAGGTCCGTTCAAGTTATTATACTCTACTCCCACTTTGAAGTTCTACGGCGTAAGAAACGAAGAGGGGTTCTACGATACAATCATAGTAGGCATTCGTGGAACTATACCGACCGATAAACAAGATTTATGGGCGGACACACAATTAGCGATAGGCAGATTAGAATCCACTCCACGCTTCAAGAATGATTTGAAGACATTAGAAGACTTTAAGAAGCGCCAAGAGTTTCCCGAAGAAATAGATTACTACGGCGTCGGTCATTCATTAGGCGGTGCGATATTAGATGCGTTCTTGAAGAAGGGATTACTCCAAAAAGGCGTATCTTACAATCCAGCAATTTCATTAGGAGACCAAGATAGAGAAATTGATAATCGCCGTATCTACCAAGACGGAGACCCTTTGCTTTCCATTATGGGTCGCAGTGCGAAGAATGTGGAAGTGCGTCCCAAAAAGAAGAAGTCCGTTATTAATCGTATCGTTTCGCATATCCCGTATGTTGGGTTCGTCAAGGATAAATTAGACGCTCACGCATTAGATAATTTTGTAGGAGGAACGAACAAGCGTAAGCGTCAAGAAACCCAAAGTGATATAGATATGATGAAAGAAGAACGAGAGTTAGAAAGAATACGAGCGGAAGAACGCCTTTCAAGTATAGAAACATACAAAAAGTTCTTGAAGTTGTATGAAGATACTATCAGAGATTTGAGTAAGATGGAACAGACCGAAGATGTCAAGAAAACTCTAAAAGAAACCAAAGAGAAGCACGAAAAGACCCGTCTTATGTTAGAACACTTAAAAGATGAGTATATGAAAGGTTTGGGCGTGTGTTCTTCAAAGCAAGAAGTCGTTGAACCCAAAATTGTAGTGTATCATCAGACTAAACCTCCCGCTCCTATGGGTCCAGCACCTAAACAAAAATCTCTGACTGATATACGAGTAGCACATATCAACAGACGCACACATATAAAGGAACCACGCAAGAAGTCGTTTGATGTAGTGAATGTGAGAGGACGGAGGCACTCATAGGGAGAATGTTATTAGAAAGTTGAAGTTGAAAAATGAAGGTCATTCGTTAGATGAACTTTCAGAGGCAAGTGGAATATCTCGTAATGTTCTCCAAGAAGTTTATAATCGTGGTATTGGTGCTTATAAAACAAATCCAACAAGCGTAAGACTAAAAGGCAGTTTTAAAAAAGGTGTTGATGCGCCAATGTCCCAAAAACTTTCAAAAGAACAATGGGCGATGGCGAGAGTGTATTCATTTATAGACGGAAACAAGAAGCACGATACTGATTTGAGAGGAGGCGGACTTACGGATTCAGCATATCTTCGGAAGGCAAGAGCAAAAGCGAAGGCATACGGATTAGACCCTAAAAAGTTAGAGTTCGCACACGACGGGATACATAAATTAGAGTATGATGGAGTTAAGTTCGGAAGAGAGGGGTATGGAGATTTCCTTTTATGGACTCAACAAGAGAAAGAGGGGAAAGTGCCGAAAGGAACTGCGGAGATGAAACGAAGTGTGTTTCACAAGTCTCACGAGAAGATAAAGGGTAATTGGAAAGCAAACAAGATTTCTCCAAACAATCTCGCTTTACATATCCTTTGGTAGGCATATACGCATACCGAAATCGGGGTTCATTACATAAATCAAGACGACTGATAGATTGTCCTTCTTCTTGATTTATATTCATTTGTATTGTTATATATGCTTAAAAAATTAGTCAAGAACGCAGAGCGAACATTAAGCGATGCCGACTATATACGATTTTTGGTTTCGTTAGTATCTTACATTAATCGGGCGGAAAGTCCCTTGCGTCCTCCACTCATAGAACCAGCAGACATTTGTCCTTCACCTCCACTCATTCCAAGACCTAACTTCTTCTTGGCGAACTCAGCGCCGTGATGGAGAAGTTCCTTTCCAGCGTGATGACCGACTTCTTTTAAGAGTTCTAATGCTGGACCTTTAACTTTGGAGAGAATGTTGGCGAGAGAACCCATAATACCCCCAGCACCAACATAACGGCAGAGTTCTTGGCGTGTAGCGGTTGGAGCAATTGGAGCGCCGATAATGTCTTGTTCGGATAATACACCTTTGATTATACGAGAAGAACCACGAATAGATTCAAAGAAACCCGAGTTTGCGGTAATGACGAAGAGTTGTGGAATTACATTGTAAGAGGTGTTGTTCCAAACTTGTAAGTTGAATTGTAAGGTAAAGTTTCCTACGAGTGATGGTGCTTGACCCGTTTGTAAGGTAATATCTTGGGAAGGTTTGAGAACGAGGATAGAACCAGTTGTGGGGACTTTGCCTCCTTTAATTGTTGTTCCAACGACGCCAGTTGCGGATTGAGAAGGGATTAATACTCCCGGTGTTGCGGAGTCTAAACCTTTTGCCGCCCAACCACTCCAAGTCGCCCAGTCCATATCAAGACCATTCTTAACTGACATTCCGTAGAGTTCTTCGGTTGTATGTGAGGACAAGAGACCCGAGAAGTTGTCAAAGTTAATTGTTAATGGTTGTGCGACTTGACCTCCGTATGGCGCCCAACGAGAGCAGAGTGGGAGGTAGAAGTCTCCGTAGTTTGCTGGATTGGTTGAGTATCCTTGGATTGCTGCCTTTACATACACAATTAACAAATCGGGGATTTGAGGTAATGTAATGGTTTGAGATTGGATTTGAACTGCTTGGTTTGGTGAGAGAGTTTGTGCGGCAGTTGTGATATAACGGGGAAATTCCATATATGGAACAACTGACTTTGGTGGGAGTGGAACATCAAGAGAAGGGGTTAAGAATTGGACATTAAGAATGGCGGTTGGGAAAGGATTAGTAGTGTTGAAGTTTGTAATGACTGAACTTACACCGCTCTTGCTTCCAGCGGGAGTTGTTGCTGAACCAGCGACGGCGACTGGTTCTCGCATACCCGAGTAGCGAATGATACGAGATGGTGATTGTAAGTTCATAATCATTTGAATGTTGTTGATGCCGAATAATCCAGTATCCCATTCGTGGCAGTCGGAGAATGTGAATGGTGAAAGGACAATCTTTTCAGTAGAAGAGAAGGCGTAGAACAAGTTCCATTGATAAACGGCATTACCTAATGTATCAGTTGTGGATACACCAACACAAGCGGTTGAGGCAGCGGAAGTTGCGATACAAGGTAATCCATTGAGGACTACATAAGTTCCCGGTGCTGAAGTAGCAGTTGCGGGTTGAGAAGATTGTGTTCCAGTTGCGTCGTAGTATGCGCCTTCAACAAGAATATTACCATTCTTATCGGTAAAATAGATTTGTGGGAAGACACCATTTTGGTCTTCGGCGTAATCTGTTGTTGATGAAAAACCAGTAAGAGGGTTATTCACACAAGCGTATGCGTCGTCGTAGCACTGATACTTGTCAAGCATAGTAGGACATTGGCGTTGAAGACGATTTTTCTTGTAGTCGGTAAGACGGAGAACTTCCTTCAAGACATCTTGGGAGTTAATGACCGATGTTGTGTCGTTGATGGTGGCGGTTGTAGTAGAGCAGAGAGAGTTGAGTGGAAATGCGGACAAGGCAAAATCAACGGAAGGAACCCAAATTGGTGTTCCAGCGGTAGGAGTAGCACCGAGACCCGAATCCGACAACCAATTGACTTGGGAGTTCAAAAGAGCAGTAGCAGACCATTCTACACCTCTATCTACGAACACATTTTCAGATGGAACATAGATGTTGTAGGTGTGTTGGGAAGAGGTCTTGGAGATGGCGTTAAAAGGTGCGTTGGTTAAAGACAAGGCACCTTTTTCTACTGCGTATCGTGGGCGGGATTGGACGATACGAGAATCAAAGACGGCGAGTTTTTCAATATCGGCGCTCATTGTTTATAATTCTTATAACAGAATATTTTTGGGGGCGTTTTTTTATTTTAATAACTTTGGTCTGCCTTGTTTCCGAGACCTTTCTTTTTAAACATCATTTTAAATGAGACGCTTGAAAGGTTTGTCATAGAAATAGGATAGAGTTGATTGTTAAGGCGGTTCTTCCAAAACACTTGGACATCAACGCCTTGAAGAGGTTGGTGCGATGCTAAAAAGTCGGACATTCGGTATTCGGCAGTAGGCACATAGTAGATAAAAGATTTGTAGGAGGCAGCACCTTGCGCCATAGATAAGGAAATATCAGTAATGATACGAGTAAATGCGGATTGAGCGGTAGAAGTTGAATAACCAATATTGCTTTGACCGACGACGACTGGTGCCGCATTTGCTTCGGGTTTTACGGGCATTAAGGCGGAAGAGAATACTATGGACTGAATAGGAGACCATAAAGTATCCGTTGAAGGTATTTCTTGCGTGATGACCCAATATACTTTTTGCTCGTTGAGTTGCGAAAGAAGTGATTCGGCGGGATTACCAGTTCCCGAAGGAACATAACCGAGAGGAGGTGTTCCCGAGTAAGGCGATAAGCGGTAATCTGCGACATTTTGGTAGAACTTATTAGTAATGAGGATTTCATATACATAACCCGTAGGAGAAGTGTATTGTGGGAAAGGTCCCGTTGTTGGTCCGCTTTGGTTCCAATAGTAGAAGGGAAGGTTGGCGAACAAGTTGAATAAGTTGGTATTGAAGAATAAACGGAACTCGGGAGGTGTTGCCGCTCCGTATTGTGCGCCCGAAGGAGTAAAGGAGGTGAGGCGTTGTCCGAATCCATCACTATCGCAATACACGGAAAAGCGTTGAGAAGGTCCATCATAAGTAATCTGTGGAGGTTGGGCGGTTCCGTTCAAGAATGCTCTTAAAGTAGCGTAAGGAAATCCAGTTCCACTACCGAAGGCGACTACCCAAGCATCATAGAAGGCATAGTAAGTATCGCAAATAGCACAAGTAGAAGTCAAACGAGGAGACGAGGAAGCGGACACATCTAAATCATTTGGGTCTAAAATAGCGGTATTGACTTGGTCTAACCATTGTTGGTAAGTATAAACCCAGTAGTAATCTGTGGATAAGTCTTGTGGAACACCTTCTTTTGTGCCTATTAAAGACCAGTAAGGATTAAGGTTTGGATTAGCGCCGAGAGGAGGACCTTGCGCCCAGTCAAAATTAGCGGGAAGAGGAGCGACGCCTTTGTTCGCCACAAGAGTGTAATAGGCAATACCAAGATACGAAACATAATCGCCTACTTGGTAAGATACATTTGGACTCCATATTTGTGTAGGAACCTTTGCTCGGTAGAATGGTCCGTTGTAAGTATTGTATTTAGTATCAAATGCCGTTGTGGAAACTACATCTCCCGCATTATATTGTGTTCCCGAACCCCACTGACCTACAAACTTTTGGTTTGCTAATGATTGAGGGACGATTGCTTGTGTAGTGTTCTTGTTTTGGGGAACATACTGAATAAAGCGTTGTTGGGGAAGGGCGGTAATCAGAACGGACGAGTCGGCGGGAAGTGATGTTCCGATTTGTTGCCAGTAGTAAGAAGAAAGGTTTGCTTTGTTTGGGTCGGGACTGATTGTTCCCCAAGCACCACTACGAGTTGGAAGTGCTTGTGCGTAGTTTGTAATTCCAGTTATGGACGATACATAAGAACAATAAGAACCCACAGACCAACCCGATGACCCATAAGTCCAAGCAGTTGCCGAAGGAGCAGTTCCAGTATTAATCCATTGCGAGTATGGGATAGATACGGAGTAGGTTGTCAAGTTAGGATTTGTTTGACCCGTGCCTTCACGAATGCTTGGAATAAAAAGAGGTAAGTCCAAGTTTGCGCCATTCATAGTAAAGCGGACAATAGAAAAGTTGTAGTTCGTGATGTCTTTGAGAATAGGCGCATCACGGGTTTCGTTGAATACTATGTTCGGGTCTTGAATAGCATCTCCCGTTGAGGTTTGGTCGTCGGTCGTGTTATTCACTATGTCCGCATTGTAATATACATAGTCGGGTTCATCAGCAGTTCCGCCAACATACTCAATAGTGCGGTTCATTTATAATCTTATAGGGATTTTATTTGCGTAATTTTATGTATGTGAGTCCGCTTACAAAGTCGTCGGGACACAATCCAGTTTTATCTATAATTGATTTGTATTGTGCTAATGACTTGTTTCCATACATCAGTCGTGCGACACAATGGCGACCGCAAGTATTTAGATTGCGTATCTCTTTTTGAAAAGGGTGCGTGTTATAGTAAATAGGTAATCCACTTCCACGCATTAGTTCGGTAAGGTAAGGTTCTGCCTCGTCCATCGCTTCCAAACGAGGTTTAGGGACTTTATCAAATTGTTCTTCGGGTTCGTCGCCGTAGGGGTCAAAGAACTCAATACCTTTCTTCTTGCGAAGCATACAACACCAGTGTCCCGTATGGTCGTCTTCGGTCAAGAATAAGATAATACATCGTCCCTTCTTATCAAAGCAGTCATTCAAAGACCTTTTATGTGCGAGTTCGGGGTAAGTGAGAATTGAAATATCGTTTCCCAATAACGCACGAATGTCTCCGTCCGACAAGGGATATTCTCTTACTTCTTCTGCGTCGTTCATTATAAATGACGCAGAATAAATGGGCGTCCCCTTTCGCAAAGGACCAAAGAATCGTCAAGGAAAAGAAGGAAGAGAAGGTGAAGGAAAAGAAGGCATCACGCTTAACCAAGAGTGATGTCCGCTTATTTTTAGATACTGACGCTAAATCCGTGTCGGTGAAGGAGGTGGAGTGGGTAGAGCGGTGGTTGAATCACTTCGTCCTTGAAAACTCCTTCCCTCCTCAATTAGCACGGAGCGGAGGGTATTCGTATCTCCTATCGGTTCTGTCTGATAGGTCAGTAGAGGTGCTTTCAAAGTTGCGTGATGATTTTGCGAGAACGCATCTTGGGTATGAATGTGGAGATGATTTTGCGTTTTTGACTGGTGTTCCAATGGTGGAGTAAAGTCTTCCACTGCTATGCCTATTTTATACTTTTTCTTACAACACTGCGATACAAACCTATGCCCTTCTATATACTTCCACACGCTATATAGAAGAGCAAGAATAGCAATCGTCGTTGTAGATACTCCCGCAGTCGCTAATATCGTTGAAGTATCCATTATGAATAGGAGAGAATTGCGAATGTGATTTGACAATTGTCCGAACAACCCGTCGGATTTCCAGCAAGAGTTATTATAATTGATTCTGTTCCCGATATAGTTGAAGCGACTAACCAGTTATTTGATAAGTTGTTTAAATCAGTAGCACTTGCTCCCACTGCGGCGAACAAAGTAGATACAACTTTGCCCGTAAATGTTAATCCCGCTAATTGAGGAAATGCGGACTTCGTTATTCCCGCTTGATAAAAACTGGTTCCACCTACATTTACCCAAGTAAGAGAGTTTATCTTTACATTAGCGCTAAATATTACTCCTTCTGCTCCCAAAATAGACCAGTTTGTAGGGTCGTTATTTGGAGATGTAGTAGAAGGTCCAACTATGTTGTTTGCGACATACAAGATTACACCTTGCGCCACGACACTGCCTACTTGATACTGCGTGTATTTAGACCATTGAGCGTAGGACATTTGTTTCATTCGGAGATAATAATCCAAAGTAGAATGTGTTATAGGTAAATATTTCTTATACTATTATTTTATGTAGATGATGTAGAAGGAAAAGCAAACTTTCTATAAAATACTCTTTCCATAAAAATTACTTTACTTTTTTTACTTTTTCATCTACATCATCTACATAAGATTAAAGGGTATATAGATTTTTAACCTATTAGTCAAGAGTATAAGTGCGTGGATAGTTTTTGGGATACTTTAAGAAGAGTTCTTCGCCTTTCTTGACTGCCCGTTTCGTATAGACGCCTCTGCTCTTGTAGTATATGTTCGGCGTATTGCTTTCGTTCGCATAATGACTGAGGTTCGTGGTGAGATAGGGTTTTGTTTTGCCTACTAATATTCCCGAAGAGAATGGACCTCTCAAACTATAAGTGTATCTCGTATCGTCGCCATACTTTCCCTTGAACTCCGCAAGTGTCATCTTCACGCCTTCGTAATCCAAGATACGCTTGTTCGCTGGAATATCTACCTTCGCAAACAATCCAAGACCGCCGACTGGACTTTTATGAACTTCTACTAACTCGTTGGTAATCGTGGGTTTAGGCAAACCTCCGCCCTCTAATACCGCCTTCTTCTTCCATACATAGATGAACTCGCCGTATCCTCCTTCTTGACCCGCAAATCGCTTTGAAATGTATAATGGATACTTCTTATCCGCCTTCCCCAAGACCTTCTTTATATCGTCATACATATCCTTCGGCACATTTAGGGCGTAATGACCGCCGTTCGCAAGGTGTTTCATAGTCTCACGCACTACGGGGAAGAAGAACCTTTCGTTGAAGTCGTCTCGGTTCTCGTATTCGGGCATATTCGCATACCCTTCGGTCGGTCTTGTTTTTTGGTAGTAAGGCGGGGAAGTGAATACAAAGTCGTAGGAATACTTGGAGTAATCTACCTTTGAACTATCTTGGAAGTGGATTTGGACTTTACAATCGTGAGGGTAAGTCTTAATCATTCGTTCGTATGCCTTCTTCAAACTCGTGTTCGTGTCAAATCCTATGTAGTTAATGTCTAACGACATAGCGCCCAAACATCGTCCCCCCCACCCCGCACTAAAATCAAGGATAGTCGTTGGTTTGTATTTACAATAAAGGTCTCGTGCGATAATCGGTTTGAAGGCGCTTACCGAACCCCTATACAGACGGAATACATCATACAGAGCGAGTGCGGGAGATTTCCCAGCGTCCAGTTCGTATTTGTAAAGTCGCTTTTCGGAAGGTGAGCGTATTGGATTGTCTTTGACCCATTCGTAGAAACTTATACCGCCCCGTGTTTTTGTAGCAAGGCGCAGTTTGAAGAAGAATATATCCATCGCCTTGTTGCCGACAAGGGAAGCGGGGTTGATTTCGCCACAAGGTATTGAGCGGAGTTTTTCGTAGTCCTCCTTTGCCTCTTGCGGGGTTATAGACTTTATCTTACTCGCTATATCCTTCATTCCAGCGCCTTCAAGGGAGTGTTGAAGGTCATACGCTCGGTGGTAGTGTTCCATAATTAATAATAAGCGAGATTAATAAGTTTTATGTAGATGATGTAGAACAAAAAGTAAAAAAAGTAAAGTGATTTTTATAGAAAGAGTAATTTATAGAAAAGTTTAGAAATCATCTACATCATCTACATAAGATTATAGGATAGATTTAAACACTCCTATAATTATTTAACTAATGACTACAAAAACGCATTGTGTAGATTGCGAACACTCCTATTTGAACTGGGAGCGCCACTTGGATAGTCCCAAGCATAAAGACAAGGCGTTGTTGAATCAGATACGAAACCAAGTGAGGAACCTTCCTACCATAACGACCCAATACGACGAAAAACCTAATCCCGTATCGCACCCTCCGAAGAACACTCCCGAATGGCGTGAATGGAACTTGAATCGTATGCGTGAGTATGCGAGGGAGAACAAGGAGAAGATAAGAGAGTATCAGCGCCTATACAGATTAAAACACCGAACAAAAAGCGTTGTTGAGTGATTACTGGTTCAGCATTCTTGCGTGGTGAGCGGATATAAGAAACTGCGGGTAGTTCTTGTGTAAGCATACCCAACGCCCTTGCTTCTTTAAGTCTCGGCAGTCGTCCCGTGTCATACCGATATGGGTTTTTAACAAGTAAGATAAGGCGTGAAAGGAGGTCGCCATAGGATACACAACAATATGGGTCGCTTCGTTCAGTAAAAGACGGGTCTTCTTATAGTTGGTGAGATAGTGCGATAAGCATAACATAGTGGTATTGGTATGACGCCCCATAGTCGCTAAATCGTCAATAAGTTTATGAACTACCTTCTCTGCTTGACCCGTGAATGTATCGTAGTCATCAAAGATGACGCAACAATCTTGGAACTCATCTAAATCGGGATAGTCGTCAATAAGGGTTTGTATGTTAATGCGTTTGGGTGGAGGGGTCATTTTATCCAAAGTATTGTCCTCTTCAAGTTTGGAAATGAGATACACTTCACGGGAAGGGTGTAGTTTGCGATACAATTCAGCGACACCTTTGGCGAAATATGATTTGCCCGAACCACTTGCTCCCGCGATATAAAACACTTCACGCTTCTTTGGGTCGGGTGAAGGTAAGACGCTCAAAGTAGAGTCGTCGGGAAGGTTAATGGAAGTATCGGTGCGGTCATCGTGGAGTATGCGTTCGTATAACGCCTTGCCTAACCCACTTTCCCCAACTAATTGGTCGGGTTCTAATCCCTTGCTTCGTGCCTCGCTTAATCTATTCAATAAACGGATACGCTCCCCGCCCTTCACATCACGGAGTTCCGTAGAATATTTAGAAGCATTAATCTCTCCCCTTGACTTACTCTTCTCCTTGCGTTCTCCTTCGTGGAGGTAAAGAACTTCGCCGTCTTGGTCCCCTCCTTTCACTATTGCTATGGGTCTTGCGCCCTTATCTTTCTCAAAAGAGAGTGAAGGCATTTTTATCTCTTCCATATATTTTTTTCAAAAACACAAAAACTCTTATGGGTTTTCATAGGAAAGGATAGTGTTTCAACTCTCCTATGAGAATTAGGTTTTTACCGACCAAAATGAAGATTAATACGCCAAGAAATCTATATTTTTCCGTGCCTCGTCTCCAACTGGAAGAGCATTGTAATCATTTATTTTCTTTTCGTATCTTGCTCGTTTATGACTTCCAAGAGGAAGAATGTCGGTGAGAATGTGTTTGCCTTTGAAAGAGATAAGAGGCATCTTCGGAGTATCCACATCTCGTAGATTTTGTAATACATAAGTGCGATACTCGTCTGCGACCAAAGGACTATAATCGTTGTATATATACTTCAAGAACTTGGTTCCAGTATAACCTTCCAAGAACGCCTTTCCCCAACCGCCATCACTTATAACATACCTATTATCAAGTAAAGTGTCGTATAAGTTATGGTCTCCTTTGTAAGACACCTTTCCGTCCTTATACTCAAATAATTGTGGAAAATTAGATATAAGTTTCAGTCCGTTGTTTCTTGCTCGTTTAGCAATCGTGTAGTCGTTCTTTGGATTATCGTAAAGGTCGTCGCCTATCTGCTCCGCTAAACTATCAATTCCAATAGGAGTAATTTCGCCATCAAACTTATCTCGGTTCTCTTTATTCAAGAATATCTCTTCTACCCTATCCAATGCCCGTCTATGCTCCTCGTCTAAATTGCCTTGTAGTTTATGAATGTCGTTAGACAACTGGCGAAGACCCACCGCAGTCGCAAGACCTATTGGACCTTGTGATTCGTAGAAATGGTATGCTTGATTTAGAAGTCTCGTGAGTTCAAAAGAAGATACTTTCTCGGGTTGAGTTCCTATGCGTCCGAACTCCCTCTCGTATAACTCTTTGCTTATCGCCCCGCCCACATACTTCTTTGAGTTCTTACTCAATATACTTCCCAACGCCTCCTCAATCTTGCCGAGCGTATGACCCAATAATTTTTGAGAGGAAGTTTTAAGCGCAGAGTTCAAGTATCCCAGTAAGGTATGTTCTGCCTTGACGAATGGTTCCAACACAATATTCGCAAAGCGGTTCTTGAACTGGTCTATTTCAAAGCGTATATCCTTCAAAGGCACCGAGTCCCGTTCTTCTAACAAAGAGCGCAGAGTTTTAATGTCCCCGAGTATATGATACATACGCCCCAAATCGCTATTCAAAATCTCCGTCAGTTTCTTCACCTTCTTCTCGTCGTTGTGGAACTTCGCAAGTGAGAACTCCCGTTTGAGAACCTTGAAGTAATTGCCTTCGTGCTTGTAGTAGATAATTTCCTCTTTGACTTCATCGTCAAAATGAACTGGTGTATGATTAAATGCTCGTCCGCTATGCGAATAAAAAAAGTAAATCATAGAGAAGTCCGTGTATCTATTATTTTGTATCCAACCCACAACATCAACCTTCGTTATGCCGTGAGAAGTGAAGGCGTCTTGTAGAGTGTAATCGGACCCGTTTTTGAGAGTTTTATGCCCTTTGAGTATTTCTTCAATCGTCCATCTTTGCGTGTGGAACTTTATAGATTTTTTGGCGATTACAAACTCTTCTACGGACGGGGAAGGTTTGAGTAAAGATAATGCCTCTTCCTTTTCCTTCAAAGTTATAACTTTCTGACGGAACAATTCATCTACTTTTGCTCTTGCCTTTTCAGCATCATAATGTATAATCTTGCCGTTTCTTACTCGTGCTTCCAACGGAATAACTCGCCATTCTTCTATCGCACCGCTCTTTATGTCGCCTATAAACACATCTTTCGTTCCCATTAGTCTGCGTATCATTTTTTTGAATAAATCAACGAGTTCGTCTAATGTTCCCGACACACTATCGTTCGCATCATAATCTCCCGCATATAATTGTGTGCGTAATGAGGCAGACCCCACTACTTCCACACCTCTTCCGCCATCAAGCGACATACTATCCAAAATACGGACTGCGTCTTCGGGATAATTTGTTGGGTATTCTTTTGTATCCATTATTATTTATTCAAGATTTATTCTGATGTCAATCTAAATCTGCGTAAGAAGTTCTTTCTTGCCGATACGACTGACGAAGAAGCATATACTTGAATAGGTCGTCCGTCTTTGGTGTATCGTTGTTCGGGGGGTCTTGCGTTATTCTCTTTTGCTAATCTGTCAAATCCTTCTAATGTAGTTGGTAAGTCTTGTATTCTGTATGTTGGACCTTGTATCTCGGGATATGTTCTTGGCGCTCCAAAGTATTCAGCGATACTTAATCTCCGTGGTTCTTGTGGTGCGACATTAAATTGTTGTGTATCATTATCCCATACTCCACGCACTTCGGGAACTGATTCACGCACAACGGGAGCAGTTGGACCCGTAGATATTCTCGCCATATTTATACCTTCTTGTTGGACGATAGGAGGTTCGGGAGGTCCGTCAATACCTTCTTCCAAGTATCCAACATCTCGCCCTTCGGTGCGGTAGAAGTGTCCCGCATTATCTCCGAACTTTCCACGAGTATCCACATCAAAAGTTCCCAATCCACTTCGGTTTGCGACTTCTAATGCTCTTTGCGATTCACGAGTAGGTGCCAATTCACTGAACCGAGAGTTTGATGCTAAATCGGTAAGCGATTGGCGTAATGTAGGGTCTGTTAATCCCCTTGTCGCCTCTGCTAATGCCTTTTGCTCTCGTTTAGCGATAGATTTGCGTCGTGATGCTGGTTCGGTTGGGAATACTGGTTGTCCCGTTGATTGTTCTACGCTTCTTATAATTTGAGAAGGGACTTTCTGTAAGAAACGGGCAAAACCTAAACTGGAAACTAAACCTTTGGAGATTTGGACCTTTTGCTTTTCCGTGCGACTTCCTTCTGCTAATTTGTTTGAGAACTCTGCTAAATAAGTATGTATCTTATCAAACAATTCAGTAAGCGTAAGAGCAATTTCGTAGTTCTTGACACTCGTTTCTTGTTGGTTTGCGATTACGCTATTGAGTTTATTAAGAATGTCCGAAACAACGCTTTGAAGGTCTGATACTTCATAATCTTCCATCATAGGCACAAGGCGAAAGATGAGAGATAAGGCACGGGTCGTATCCTTGTAAGTAAAAGTATCAATATCGTCGGTTGAGTCCGTGAAGGCATCATTAATGCTTCGTAAGAGTTGGTTGAGTTCAATCTTGCTGGTTGTTCCTTCGGTTGGGTGTATGTTCTCAAAACTTTCAGTTGTGGAAGTTGGTTGGGAGATTAATCCACGAGGGTCGGGAGTAAAGTTTCCGACATTTGCGTCAATAGCATTAAATTGTTGTATGCGGTTCATAAGAATAGATTTAGCGTATCCTTGACCTTCGGCAGTTCGTAGAACACCGCCAGTATAATTCACGCCTTCGTAGTTGAAAGGTGCGTTTCGGTAGTCTTGTCGTGAAGAATAAACTACTTCTGCGCCTTGTGAAGGGTTCGCAAAGTGTCTTTGCCCTAATTGTGGTTGAGGCATACCGAAGTATCCGCAGTGGGAAGAGAATGCTCGTGCGTTCATCTTACGAGTAGAATCTACCTTTGCGTTCGCCATTCGGTCTGCGTCCCGTTTCTTTTGGGCGTGATAATGTGATTGGAAGTCATCTCCTTGTGGGAGTTCTGCTCGTTCCTCTCCTTCTCCGCCGATATACCCTTTCTTACTTCCCTTCGCAACCGCAAAAGTTTCTGCGAACACTTCGGGAAAAGTCATTTGAACTGCTTCACTTCCGAATGGTTTTTTTGTAGCGACTGCTCCTATGGAGTCAAAACCCCAAACTTGACCTCCGCTCATTTATATCCTTAATGGGATTTTTTAATATAGTCCGTGTGCTTTGACATATTTGGACGCTTCAATCATTTTCATTCCCTTCTCACGCATAACTTTTTTGACAATTTCCGCTCGTTTCTTGCGTCCATCACCTTCCTTTGCTGGTGTTCGTTTGCCTTTACCACTCATACGCTTACCCGAAAGAGTAAGTTCGCTTTGAACGGGTCTTGGGTGCTTTTCCTTGTGAGTATAGACCATCATAGGTTCTTCGTCGGAAGAAGATTCTTCTTTTTCGGGAGATTGTGGGCGTGAAGGGTGTTCTTCCAACATCTTCATTCCAAGTCGTTCTTTACGCATCATCTTGCCTCGCTTTGTGCGTCCTCCGTATGCTCCCATACCTTCATAAGGACCACTTAAATATCCACTTCCGTGTGCTTCTTCCGTTTGAGGTTCTTGTTCTTGTTGAGGTTCATAAGGGGCGACGCCTTCTACCTTACGGACTTGGTTTGCTTCCTTACTTGCTTCCATAACGCCTTTTGTGAATAGGTCATAGAACCCTCCGCCGTGTATTTCTTTAATGTGGAAACCCAACATCTTACCCATACCTCTTGCGTCGGATTCGCTTAATCGGTCCTTTGCTAATGTGCGAACAACTGGGCGTTGTGCCTTTTCACGAGAGTATAATGTTGTAGTTCTGCTTCCGCCGACCATTTCTTCGCCGTCATCACAAGCACCAGCACCGACCATTCGGGTCATACTACCGCCGTGAAATTGAGATAATCCCGAAGATGGAACTGCTCGTCCGCCCTTCTTCATAGCACGACCTTCTGCCTTATGTGCCTCCATAACTTCTCTCAAAAGTTCGCCTTCTTTATCGTGTTCTTTTCGTGCCTTTCCACCTCCTTGTATTTCGGATACGCCCATAGTTGGTGTGGCGCCTTTGCGAACTGGGTTTGAGCGGTTTGCTTCCTTTTCCATTGCCCGCATATCCGCTAATTGTCTTGCCATAATTCTCGCCATTTATAACCATACAACATAAAATATTGATATGAACTAATGGAATTGAATAAAGAAAGAACCGATAAGGACGGATATGTATATGGTCCTCCAACAAAAGGAAGTGCGGACGATTACCAATATTGGTTGGAACACGGCAGACCTAATTCTACCAAATATGGGTATGATATGTATAATCAGAATAAAGCGTTATTATTAGATGTGAATGTAAATACTACGCCCGAAAAGTTTGAAGAATCCAAACAACGATTACTCAAACAATTCAAAGAAGGGAAGAATAAGGATAGACCCGATAATAAATGGATTGCGAGGGAAATTGAGAAGATACAATATCAACAACGAGCGAACCAGTTTGTTTCTACGGATAAGAAGTATCAGCAACCAATTAAGAGCGAGTCCGATTGGAATAGGGATAAAGAAAATACAATTAAGGATTTTGATGATAAAATTGAGCGAACATTGGACTTCCGTGAAAAGAACCGATTAAAGAATGAGAAGTATGACTTTCTGAATAAGAATGCCTCATATGATACATATAAGCAAAATGAGGAACGAAAAGAAGTCGCACCGACCATAGAAAACGGCGAACAATTACAACAAGCAGTCCAAAAGCGAGAGGAGGCGAAGACTTTGGAGAATAAGTTGGATTTTATGAATAGGCAAGACGATTACTTGAAGAAGGATATACAAAAGAAACTCAACAATCTCAAAGCGTTGAGAACGGGTAATCCGATAGAAGACGAGCAAGTGGATTTAGCGCTTTCACAAATCCACTGGGGCGAAGTTATGCGAGAGCAGATAGATGCGTTGGAGCGTAAGGCGGTAGAAAAGGGAATGGACCTTAAAGACTACTATGAGAGTTTGGACCCTAAACCTACAATCGTGAATGCCGAAGAGAAGGTAGAAGAGGACCGCAAGGAGATAGAACGCAAGATTAATGATTACAAGCATTCGGCAAAGTATATTTGGGACCAAATCAAGAAGATAGGTTTATTTGCGATAGATATAGGGTCTAACTTTTTGCCTTATGTTATTCCAGTTGTAGGTAGTGCGATTATGTTGGGATATCAAGCGTTCGCACCTTCGGGCAGTATATACCATACGGAAGGGTCAGTAGAACAAAAGTTCGCTAATTTAGGAGTGAATGCCGCTCAACACGCAATAACGGGATTGTTTGGGTTCGGTAAGACGAACAAGGAAGTTGTGGAGCATTTGATAGAGCAAGAGAAGAGGGGAGGAAGAGGTCAAGCAAGTGGGTTCATAATGCGAATGATGGCGGAAAATAAACTCAAACACAAGGGTCAGTATCGCAATCCATCAAATAACGATTACGGGTCTAAAATGCGAAAGTTTGTTGCCTTTGACTACGACGAGATGAATAACCCTTCGGACTTTATAACCGAGCATTTCAGTGGCGCTCCCGTTCCGTTTATAAGTCGTAGAGCGGAGAAGAGGGCAGAAGATAAGGCACTTGCGTCCATTCGTGCGTCCAAGATGTCAAAAGAGAAGGCAAGGGAGAAGATGGAACAAGCAAGAGTGAAGATAGGTCAAAAACCCGAATATCAGATACTCTATAATGCCTTCCGCCGATATGTTATGTAGATGATGTAGAAGGAATCTAAACTTTTCTATAAAATACTATCCCCATAAAAATCACTTTACTTTTTTTACTTTTTCATCTACATCATCTACATAAGGATAAAAACATATTGGATAAGTATAATGAGCGACATAGATATTGACGCTATACTGAACGAGTTTGATATAAAACCCGTTGAAGTGTCCGTAAAGAAGGCAGAACCCGTGAAGCGCAAGAAGAATATTGTGCGTGAGGAAGGCGATACACTTATCCCGAGATTGTTGAAGGCACGGGAGGAGACCGAGACTGCCGAGAAGATTAGGCAACTTGCCTTGAAACTTAAAGGGTCAAAAGTGAAGAAGTTCTTGACGGATATTGCGAAGAAGATTAAATCAAAGCGCCACATAGATAAGGAGCGGTTTGAGTTAGACCCTATAAAGAGATACGACCGAGCGGGATACGAACCTATGAAGGTTCTTAAGGTAGGAAAATGGGATAATAAGTCATACGAAGCATCGCTCCGTAGATTTTATGAGAAACTATCCGCCGAGAAGTATGCTACACATACGGACGCCGAGTTAATAAAAGAGTGGGCGGACGAGAACCCTTCGGTGTATGATTGGGTCAAGAAAGTAAATAAAGAGAACTCTGAATACTTTGATTACTTATTGCGGACGGGTAAGATGAAACGAGCGGGAAGATTTTAGAGTTTAGTAAGCAATCCTCGTGGAATGAGAATAACTCGTTGTGCCTTATTCACGCAATCCGCTCGTTCGGTGCGGTAGTAGTCGTCCCGTTCTTGGAAGGTGTTGAATAAATCCTTATCGTATTTAATATAAAAAAGACCATCGGTATAACAAAAAACAAAGTAGTAGGTCTTTGTTGGGTCATTACAGAACTCTACCTTGTTTTTGCCGACAATAGCAGTATCAAACTTCGTGGAAGGGATAGTGCGTGATTTGAGTTCGGCGTAGATAGTATGGTTTTCGTTTCGGAAATCCATAATGTTGAACCCCCCTTGACGGACCATTTTTTCGCCAGTAAGTTTTTCAATTACTCCCATAACACTTAACTCGTTCTTTTCGCCGAACAATATATCTTCCTTCTGCGTTCTCATTTATAATGTAAAAAGAGTATTTATTCCAGTAATTACAACGCACGGGATAATGTTTCCAAATCCTCAATCTCTTTTTGTAGTTTTTTAATTCTTTGTTCTATTTTTGCTTTTTGGGTTTCTTTGAAGTCAAACTTTACTAATTCTTTATCCATACACTCCGACGATATTTCGTATTCTTGAAACTCGTCCATTATAAAGTCCTCCGAATGAACTCGGGTTTCCCATTCGTCCATTCTTAAACTTACAAGGTCCTTGTCTGCGTTCCATCTACACTTGTGCGTAGATGTGAGGTCCGCCAACAACTTATTCCATCTTGCCTCTACTTCCTTCTCTTCCAGTCCTTTGTTGATTTTATGGGTCTTAAAGTCCCCATACGATAAAGAAGCGCAAAACACTTCTTCTACTAATACTATGCGGTCAAAGTTAATAATTATATCGGTATTCATCTTATTATATTTATAGGATAGGATTAATTAATCCGTTTTCACTCATAACGCACATTTACGAACTTTACATTATCTTCCATTACCGAGTGGAACTGGCGTCGTATGATGCGGAGTTGTTCGTCGGGCGAGAAGAGTTTATTTTTAAATACATTCTCGGGCAACCATTCTTCGCTTAAATATGCTACGCCGTGCTTGTTCTTTGTGCCTATCTGCCGAAGTAATATAACCATATCTATGTTCGTTTCATTCTGAAATAATACTATGGTTTCCGCTTCCCTTACTTCCTTATCCCTATCATCGTAGTTCCATTCATCTACTTCCCCCGAGTAATGTTCGTCCCCGTCTATTTCTATAATGTGGAGATTTTGGTGGTCCAACTGGTTGTATTCTATCCATTCGTGAGGGTAGTAATCTATATTCATCTCCTTCACCTTTTCGCCGGTATATTCTTCAATTGTGCGTTTGATTGCGTCGTATCGTTCTTGGTATGTCATCTTGTTATGCTACTCGGGTAATATGTCTTTTTTATTATCCGTTTTGTATCAATAAATTATAAAAACAGCAAATACAATTCACAATAGGCGATTAATATTTATGTAGATGATGTAGATGAAATCTAAAACTATTTATAAAATACAAAAAGACGAAAGAACCATTTGGTTTTTTTACTTTTCCTTCTACATATTCTACATAAAGCAATATTACCCAAAACGGATTAATTAATCCTAATGATATAAGTAGTAAAAATGCCGAAGAAGTATAGCGAAATATTAGCAGAAATGTCGGGAAGAACTATGGTTATTTCCGATACTCCCGAAGAAGATGAAACTATCAACCCTATTGATTATAAGAAAGCATATTTACATTATAAGAAGTTGTATGAAGATTTAAAAAGCAAGACCGACCCGTTAGTGGAGAAGTTAGAGGAACACCGCATACGCCGTAATGAGGCAAGTAGAGTTTGTAAGCAAAAGAAGAAGGAAGCGAAAAAGAAGGAGGCAGAGAAGGAGGAAAAGAAGACTATGGGTAAGGCGCTGAAAGAGTTAAAGGAACATATCTCGGGTGAGTTAAAAGTGGAGTTTGGCGAGGTGGAAGATGAAGAGGAAGAACCTCTATCGCAATGTGAGGAGTAGGTAAATCATCATAATACGAATCAACTAAATAATCTACATTATACCAAGTGCCTAACCAGTCAAAAAACCAGTCCAAGATTTTTACCATTCTATTTTTTAATATATATGTGAATGTTTATCTCCTTTACAACCGCAACATTATCCTTTTCCAGTTCTTTCTTAATTTCTTCCGCTATGGCGACTGCCTCCTTTACATCTTTTACTTCTTCACTCTCCTTCTTCTTTCCCATTATGAAGTTAAAAAGACATTATTTTTATTTTTTATTTTATTTAGATTTTTTGAAATACTACATACAAAGTCTCTACTGGTTTAATGGATTCTATCGTCTTGCTTCCGTCTATCTGTATGCCCTTTACTGGGTCGCATACTTCCATACTGCCGTCCGTAAAGCGTATAGTTCCCGTAGTGCGTATGCCTTTGGAAACTATATGAACCCGTTTCTTTTTAGCGTATCTGCTTAATATCATACTTGGGTCATCTCGTATTCTCGCCATAGTTTCTTCCAAATACTTTCGTGCTTGGGTATTTTCGTCGCCGTTTGGTTTGTATGCGTCCGTTAAGTCGTAGGACCCATACACTCCAACTAATTCTTCGCTACTTCCCCCTTCTGCTAATCTATCTATGGTTCGCATACAACACTCTATTTGGTTCTTCAAAGCGTTGTCGGTTGTAAGAGCGATTTTGGTTCTTACTTGCGTGTCCCGTATTCGGTCCCATTCGTCTTGGAGTATCTTCTTAAATCCAGTTGGTTCGGGTGAGGTTAAGCGTGTTGTTCGTTCTATTGCTACTCTTGACATCTTCGGTTTTATACTCCCTCTTACCTTGTATTTGAATAATCCGTTTTGGTAATGTTTCCTAAAAACAGCATTTTGCTGTATGTAGATTTAAGAATAAAAAAATGCCCGTTTTAGTTTTAATCTATTCTTCTACTATCTCTTCTATCTTTCCCCATAATTCATAAGGGTCTATGCCTTCGCAGTATTCTATCGCTCCGTCGCCTTCTACATCATCTTCAAGGCGTATCTCTTCCTTCTCTTTGTATTCCTTAACTAATTTACCCCAAAGAACCGCTATTTCTTCATCGGTCTTGCCTTCCGATTTATACTTCTCGCTAAAATCTTCAAATGTCATTCTATCCGATATGTAATAGAGAACCCGTCTTACAAATATTACTTCTTTTACTTCGCTCATTTTAGTTATGCCCTCTACTACTTTATAAACAAAGTATCCGTTTTGGTAATATTACCCTAACAACAGCATTTTGCTGTTAATTGGTTCGCCCCCCTTCTTTGTGTAAAAATGGATTTAAAGGATAGAAAAATATTATCCTATAATAAGAACAAATGAAGATACTGGTGTCAAGGGGTCTAAAATCAAGCGACAAGGATTTTGAGGAGGTAGAGCATACCGAGATAGAGTCTTACTTAAAGCGGTATAAGAACTGCTATGAGCGGACACAACCTTGTTATGATATAGACCCCGAAGGAGAACGATTTCAGAACCGAGCGTATGTAGATATAGACGGCAAATGCGCCGTAGGAACGAACGGACCTACTTTTGCCGACCGAGATGATATGTATAGAGATATACTCAAAACTGCCCTTACTGAATTAGGTTTTAAACGAACCGATTACGCCTTAATGTCATCATCACAATTACCAAAATACTCATACCGCATACATTTTAAATATTTACACGGGTCCAAACACGCTATACAGAAGTTTGTTATTGAAACTATTTATCCTAAACTTCAAGAGGCGTTCAAGATATACATACCTTTACACTTGAATATTTCAAAAGACAATAAAGACATAGATGCGTCGCACCTCAACCTTGATAGTAGTGTATATAACCCAAAGGGACGCAAGATGAGAATGTGGAACTCCTCCAAAGACGGAGAAGTTAGACCTCTTGTTATAATCAATGGCGCAAGTGTTATAGATACATTACTTACCTACATACCCGAAGAAAGCAAGGCATTACCCGAACCCGAAATTAAAGAACCCGAAGTTGTAAAGAAGGAGTTCAAGAAGCGGAACGGAAACGAACGATTACCCGCATTACCCGAAGAAGTCGCAATACTTCGGGAAGTATTAGATAATGTAAATCCAGCGCACTTTGACTACGAACCCGACTGGTTCTTATTCGGTCAGATACTTTACAATTTAGGGTGCGATTACGAGGTATTCCGTGAATACTCGCAGAAGTCAAAGAAGTTCAACGAAGAAAGTTGTAGAACTAAATGGAACCTTTATCGTGAAACATCGGCGAGTGATAATACGCTTTGGTGGTGGTTGAAGAACGACAACGAAGCGAAGTTCAAGGAATTACAACACAAGCAGAAGAACTTTTGGAAGTTAATTTGCGTTCCTAACCACGCAAACACGGCATCTTATTTCTACAACATTAAACCACACGCATACGCTTATCACCCATCACTGGGTTGGTATATCGCCTTACCTTCTAATGCGTGGGAATATAGTAAGGATACACCGAAGCAAATATTAAGCGACATAACTACAACAATTACGAAAGAAATACGGCACTACAAACGCCAAATAGACTCATCAAGCGAAGACGAAGAAGAGGTAAGCAAACTTATCGGAACGAACAAGTTTGAACTCAAAATAGGTATGGCGTCATTTGTAGAAGGCACAACCAAGTTTGTTAGTAATGATTATATGAACCATAATTTACCGAACTTAATAGACGAGAGCAGATACTTATTTGCGTTCAAAAACAAAGTAGTTGATTTAAAGACGATGGAAGTTCGCAACATACGACCCGACGATTACATTTGTATTAATACTGGATACGACTATCCCGAGTTTGTGAAGCAAGAAGATAAAGACGAAGTAAATATGATTTTATGGTCCATTTGGGAAAACTGGGAAGTAATAGATTATGTAATGAGAACCATAGCGCTATGTTTATGCGGTATGCGTATCCACGAAGAGTTCTATATTTGGACTGGAAGCGGTGGAAACGGCAAAGGTGTTCTTGCCGATTTAGTTAAACGAGCGTTCGGCGGAGAGGACGGATACTATATTACTATACCCTCTACCCTTATTACGAAACCTACCGAAAGCAAGAACGCTACGAACTCTAAATTAGTAGATTCCAAAGGTAAGCGCATAATGATGGCGTCCGAACCGAGCGATAAGGAGCAGATACAGATTGATGAAGTAAAGCGTTGGACGGGGAATGATGCTATAACGGCAAGACGACTTTACAAAGACGATATAACCTTCAAACTCCAAGCGGGGTTGTTTATCCAAGCAAACACAATCCCCAAGATGTCAAAGTTAGACGGAAACGCTTTAACACGACGCCTCCGTTGTATCCCGTTCCCGTTTGATTTTAAGGACGACGATGAGGTCATAGAAGGCACGAATATGCGACCCAAAGACCCACAACTCAAAGTGAGAATTAACGAAGACGACCGATTACGAGACGCATTCATACTTATGTTGTTAGAGTTATACCCTACAATTACCGAAAGTCCGAAGATGCCAAAGATGGTGGCGGATAAGACGAGCGAGTATATTGACGGAAACAATAAGGTGAAGGAATGGTTGTATGAGTATTATGAGAAGGTCCCCATAACTGAAAAGAAGTATTGGATAGGTAGTCGGGAGTTAAGACAACGATACTTGTTTGATACGGGTATGCCCGAGTCTTACTGCGATAAGACCACATTTAAGGAGCATTTAGGATACTGCGGAGTAGAGGAGAAGCGGACTTCTAGTTTCAGTTATACGAACGCAGAAGGGGTAGTCGTAGAGCAGAAGTGCGGTATGTATTGGTTAGGTTTGAAACGCAAGGACGAAGAAGGGAACGCAAGACGCCGATTATTAGAACCTTAATAGGATAAACAATATAACTCCTATTTTTTTATGTAGATGATGTAGATGAAAAAGTAAAAAAAGTAAAGTAATTTTTATAGGAATAGTATTTTATAGAAAGTTTGCTTTTCCTTCTACATCATCTACATAAGGCGAAAACGGATTAAATAATTCTCTCCTATTAATAGTAATAATCAGTATGCCTTCTTATTACGAAACCCATAAGGACCAATTGAAAGCAAAGATGCGTGAGAATGACGCAAAGCGCCGTGCGAAGATACGGGAGGATATGAAAAACGACCCCGCCGTCGCCGAACGGGAACGGGAGAAGATGCGAATGAAGTATTATAAACAGAACGAAGGCAAGGTCAAGAGGGCATTAGACGATTGTTTAGCGTCCGCCAGTATATCGCCCGTCTTCCAAAAATATATCCGTGATGTCTTGTTCGTGAATGACAACTTCAAGCACTTGACGATGAAAAGTGTAATTCTTCTAAAAAGTTTATCAACAATACATAATGCCGAGACGAGCAAAGGAGAAATTGACTTCTCAACCCTCTTTGACGAAGGATACTCCGCCGAAGGAAGCGAAGGAACCGAAGAAAGCGAAGGTGAAAATACCCAAAGAAGCGCCTCGTTTTGAAATTAAGAAGGGACCGATTATTGTTTCTTTTTAAATTATAAAAGATGTTCGGGGGCATCTTGAATGAGATGACGGACACGAAGAACAAGATAAACTTCTTATACGCTGAGATACAAAGACTTCAAGAAGAACTGGAAAAGTTAAAGTTCTTTTTAGTTGGCGCACCGCCCAATATTCCTCTTGTTCGCCAAGATGGTGCGGTAATGGAAGAAAATTAAAATAGTTCGTAATTACAAAACAAGATGGCGGACTACAATATTGACTTTAAACTCGTGAAGACTATGTCCGAAGCGTTCAGCGAAGAAGCGGACGACTGCGAAAAGACGCAGAAGTTAGTGGATACAAGTGTAGGCGCCACCAAAGACGCTCACTCTCTCATTTATAAAGACCATTTATGGCGTCTTACAAATAAGATTTTTAAGTTGTATCTCTATGTGAGCGGTTCGCAAGATTTTGAACCATTACTCCGTGAAGAAATGCGAAAGGTCCAAGAAGAACAAACTAAACCTCAAACTGATTGAGATTTATCTTCTATTGTAGGAACAATAACTTCGGTTGTAGTTTCGCCACTTCCTTTCATATACTTCTTTTGCTCTTCAACTGAATGACCCATAGCGTTGGCGTCCTTTTCCATCTCCTTGATGTCGTATTTCGTGGATAGAAATATATGGCGGAGCATACTGCTTCCGACCTTCTTTCCAAATATCTTATTGAGAACTCGTGTTATTGCGTTTTGAGCGACTAACGGAGACCCATCATACGACACCAAGAAGTTGTAAGACGCTTCCTTGCGAAGTGGGTGATACTTCAAATACAACTTAATGACTTGCGCCAACTTGTCGGGAATGTCTAAAACTTGTTGCCCGTATTTCTTTGCGGTCTTGAATACATTAAATACAAACTTGGAAGGGTTGGTGCGATTGAGAACAAGGTAGTTATGGTCGGAGTCCGAAGGGAGTTTCTTCACAACCATCATATCTAAATAGTCTTGGTTTCTGCGGGGTTGTGTTTCAGTATAAAGTGAGAGGATAGTGTAATGGAGCAACTTTTCAAACTCGTCGTCGGATATAGACTTCTTCTTGGAAAAAGTGAGAACTTCTTGTTCCATTTGATTGGAAATACCCTTGACTTCCTCCCACGAAATCCAGTTCTCCTTTTGCTTTTCGGTCTTTTCGCTGGATTCTGCTCCGTCCTCTTTCATAGACTTTGCTTTACCCATCATCTTATCGTAATAGAACTGGTATATCTTCTTGTATGCTGGTTTCTCTTTGAATAAAGAAAGGACCGATACAATAGAAGCATAAATAAGTTTAATAGTATTATCGGCATACTTCTTGACGAACTCTTCAACCTTTTCGGTGTTCTTCAAGAAAGATAAGTTCTTGAATGGTTGTTTGCCGTTCAAGAGATACATAGACTTAATGTAAGCATTTGCCGTATTTTCGGACACGCCCTTACTATCTCGCAATTCCTTGCCGAGATGAATCATAAACTCATTCACTTTAATTCCCGCCATTCTTTATGGAATTACAACATTATTTATTTTTGATACTGACGCATTATGGGACGCTTTATGTTTATTCATTTTAAAACACATTATCCACTTCCCGCATTTATCACACTGCGAAGACGCCCATTTGCGACCGCTTTTACTTACTATAATTTTTATGGTAATCTCTTCCATTGATGCTAATAAACCTTTTTTGTTTATACTATTATAATGGACCAGTTTATAAAGACCGAAATACTATCCAAGATAGACATAATCTTGGAAGTGTTAAAGAGATTGCGTGATGTTCTTTCCGAACTCATATATCCCACTCCCCCAGCACCGCCTTCTTCCCCCGTCCCCGAAAAAGAAGAACCGAAGGATAAAGTAAATGTGGAGTAAGTATCTCGGATACATTCTTGAAATGAAGAAATGGAGGGAAAAGCAATTGAAACTCCATCTGCGTAGTCAGACGACTATACAAAAAAAGATAGTTAGAATAAAGAAATGATACGGAGGGCAGTCAATTATCTTCCGTTCATAGCAGAAGACCTTGTGGTCGCAATACATACCAAAGACCGAATGGCGACGAAGCGATTATTTATGGAAATAGTCAAGATTGTATTGCCGATTATTAAAAATATGAGTAAATAACTACAAAAAAGAGGTATTTACCGATACTATACACTTTTTTCTATGTAAAAAAATTAATTTTTTTACCATTATTTTTCTACTATATGGGTGTAATTACCTATATTTAGTAGATTTTTACCATATA
>Ga0214207_1000098_pt1 | contig 27730 bp, 56 predicted proteins | sample TroBogEpilimnion_6_FD_153045 | JGI IMG/M metagenome (GOLD analysis project Ga0214207, IMG submission 153045) | Freshwater microbial communities from Trout Bog Lake, WI - 13JUL2009 epilimnion | ecosystem: Environmental > Aquatic > Freshwater > Lake > Epilimnion/Euphotic zone | place: Trout Bog... | reverse complement strand
AAGGCATTCGTTGTCAATGGCATCCTGTGCCCTTACCACAGCCAAGACAGCGTTGTGGAGCTCATTATAGTCCACAGGAACGCCTCGCAGGTTAATCCGCTGGGTGAGGGTCCAGATATCCTGCTCGTCGGCTGTAAGGGGCCTTAAAACGGCTCCTATGGCCATTTCTGTGCGTACGTCGCCCATGCAATAATCAAACAGCTCTTTTAGCAGTTCTGGGTCATTATTAAACTCACCCTTTTTGGTGGGCTTGCACAGCTTCTGAATCAGATACCTACCACGAGTATCTTTCTGCTGGTTTGCGTCCATGAAGATGGCTGCATCGCCCAGTGATTGTGGTACGTTGTTGGCCGCTGCTATGGCCATAGAGTCAATGCACTGCTCCAGTTTTAGTGGCGGCCAGCCGTACTTAGGCACACAGACGCAGTTCCAGATGGCGTACTCGAACATGGCGTTCCATGCTTGGATTTTGCCGCCACGTTTGACGTGGGCTAACAAAAACATTAGGTCTTCGTTTGAAGGATCAACTCTGGGTTTTGTAACAATAACGGAATCTGTTGTTGGGTTGCCGAACGCAATACACAACACTTCTGTTGTGTCATCGTTGGCGTAAATGTCTAGCCCTTGTTTGGTTAGATCGATGGTGCTGCGTGTTTCAAAGTCAATACTGTAAATCATAAATGCTCCTAAGGCAGCCAACGTATTGGCGGAATAAATACTGTAACATAAAAAAGGGGATGCTGTACAAGCCACCCCCAACATCACCACCAAGTGAAAAACTTTAAATTTCGCAAGATCCCGCAGAGCATGCTAACTGCTGCGCGCTTTCGACGTTGTCTGTGTTTTCTTTGAACTCTTCCCAGTTGATTTGGGGGAGACTGGCTTTGAGCTCTTTGTAGACTTCTTTGGTGCACTCTTCGTACGGGGCTTGGCGGTACGTTCCGCCATCGTACGGGAGGTAGGAAACTCCGCTAATTTCGTCAAAGTTTTTCCATGTCCACGCTCCAACTTCTGGCCAGTCTTTTTCTTCAACGGAAATGGTGACCGAGGGCTTGTGTTCACACCAGTGTCTTTGGTACGTGAGCCAGAGTTCAAGGTGCGAAATAGGCGTGACATCGCTTCTTGTAATGCCTGCTGGCGCTTTAATAGGGAACGAAAAAACGACGGTTTGGTCGGGCTTGTAGACGCATGCTTCATTTGGGATTCCTTGTTCAATTAAGAATTGGGTGAGAGGGTCTTTCTTATCTCCTCTAACTCTTCGTATGTAGTATTTAGCGTGTCGAGGGTGGATTCCAGAAGCACTATCAACGAGCTGGCTGACGGTTCCACTGGGCTTGACGCAAGTAATTGCAGCACTCTTAGGTATTCCAAGCAACTCTGCAAACTCCTCATTGGCTCGTCTAGCCTCCTCTCGAAGCTCTGTAAGTAAACCATTTAGTTTTTCTCCTTGAGTTGTTAGTAACGGGTTGTCATAAATTCCTGTAAGGGACACACCGAGTAATCTTTCTTCTTCCGTATTTCTCTGCCACACCCTACGCAGATAAGGGAACTTGGTAAAAGTTGCTTGTATTGTTCCGAGTATAGCGGCAAGGCGTACTTTAGACAAAAGGGTTTCTCTTGTGTCGTCATGGCGCACTACACATTCACTAAGATTGCAAAATTGGTATGGTCGGAGAATGATTTCACTGCACGGATTTGTTCCCCATTCAAAATTTGGATCTCGATGCCCGTATTTTTCAACCGTCTTTTTAGCAGCCTCCCGATTAAAAATGCCTCGTTCACCGGAATGGGAGTTGTAAAGTGATAGCCATTCTTCCATGAACTTTCCGACAGTAGGTGTTTCGTTATACACCGCACTGTTGTTCGCAAGAGCGCGGTGTGGCGCTGTGTCCCACCATGGTCCAGCTTTTGCATGTCGAATCCTTTCATCATCCAGATCGGAAAGTGAAATCATAGCAGAGCGACGTACACCACCCACTACAACTACCTCACCAATTTTACACATCAAGTCATGACACTCTAATGAGTTTAATCGGCGACCTTTTGCATGTTTAAAAGTATTAACCGTAAACTTAAATAAGTCAACTAGTGGTTCCGGCCCGGAAGCTCTTCCACCAAAAGTTTTGAGTCGTGTTCCGGCTGGGCGTACGTTGGAAACGTCCCAACGTGGAATTTCTCCTGCCCAGAGGTGGGCGAGGAGTAGACGCAAGGACTTTGCCCAACCTTCTTTGGAGTCGTGGACTGCGATGGTGTGCTCGGAATCAAACAAGTTTTCTGGCACTTCTGGCAAGTTGTTAATGTACTTGGATTCAACTGAGAATCCAACACCAGTTCCGCAAAGCAAAATGAACATTGCTTCGTCAAAGGATTTGGGGTCATCCACTGGGAGATACGAGCAATTATAGACGCAAGTATTGTCACGATCGGCACTCTTTCCTGCTGTCATCATGGCGCGCATGGACGGCATTAAATCTAGATTATAAATGGCACTACGAATTTCGGTTTTTAATTCTGTGTTTTGTGTGATTGCTGGTGTACGGCTAAAAATATAATCGACATAACGGTCAACTGTTTCGCCCCAATTTTCACGACGGCTCTTATCGTCTTGGTAACGGGCGTAACGGCTTGCTGCTATATATTCCATGTATTGATCCATCTTAACCATTGTTTAATCTCCAAATTGTCATTGCGTTTTTCTTTTTATCTCCACCTAATAAAAAGGCGGTGTTTTGTGGACCATATCCCATTTTTGCCAATGCTTTAATCATTGTTACAACTTCATCAGCAAATTTTGATGGATACTTCCAATCGGGATTACTTAAATTATTAAACCTTGGTTTGAACTTTTCAATCTTAGTTAATTCTAAACTTAATGCAGCTTCTTTGCTTAAGCCGTTTGCCATTATGCTTACAACATCTTGCATTGTATAGCCTAACGCAAATAATTCATTCAATCTTTCTTGGTGATTTTTCTTTCTGTTAGAGCCTCGGCATAACCAAGCTCTTTCGTAACTTCCCATTCCGATGTAAAGCAATTCACCGGTTTCGGGATCTATGTGCTGGTACACGTAATATTGATCCATGGTTTCTTTTATTGTTATATGGTTGGTCTAAAGGGCAAAAAGGGGCGACCAGTTTCTAGCCGCCCCGCCCACTACAGGGTACTACTATTAATCGAATACTGCTGCGGATACTACAGCGCCACCGAGTTTTTGGCCGTCTTCTAACTTCTTAACGGCATTCAAACCGAAAGCGATACCGCGTGTTCCATTGATGTCGTATGGATACATTGTGATAGAAGCTTTTCCATAACAACCGCTATAAAAATCAGCCTTATCTAAAATGGCATTTGAATTTTCATCAAAGATGCCTGGCTTTTCGCTACCGCTAGCATTAAAGAAATAGTGACCAGCATACACTGCGTCATCTTTCTCAGCATCACCATCACGCAAACCACCTTTAAGGTTCTTTGGAATAGCGCCCCCAAAATAACCGACGTTTGCTTGTTTTGTTTCTTCAAATGCCTTATTAAAAGCAGCAACTCCTTCTTTGTCTGTCTTTGGGATCAGAATAGAAGCGGAGTACTTCATAGAGCCGTTCAGTGTCTCAGCTGGTTCAAATACATGAACAAAAGAGAAACGTACCTTACCGGTTACAAACTGCACTTTAGTTGATTTAGCCATAATTTTTACCTTTTTACCTTTTTAAGTGACGCGGACTTTAGGGGCCGCATCGTTACCCTTACAACTACTAATGCAAAAATTCTACTACAAATATTTCACAATGTGAGATAGTTAGGCGTCGTACAAAATACCTAGTTTAGACAGCGCCTGCTTCATGGCCAGAGCGCTAACAAAATCAGATAGGTATTCTACCTCATGTAACAACTCTGGTTCTTCGGCAATTAAATCTAGTATCTCTTCAATTGATTCTCTGATTTGCTGGACGCCTTCTCGGTACTTACTGCCCGGCAAGCCATCAAAATCCTTGGCATACTTGTCAATCAGTATATCCGGGATATCAAATTTTGAATCAAAATATTCTATGATCATTTAGCTACCAAATATAGACCTACGTTTCCTAAACAATATCCTAAAAAAGATATCCCTATACCTAATTGCCCTTTCCTAAACGAATCTATGGCAATTATAAAATAAACCACTCCGACTCCAGCTATTAAAATTGCGTTCATTCAAAATCTGCCTTTAAGTCTTTAGCTTTCACTAATTTGGGTTGGCCTTCTGGGCGCATTACCAAATCACCTAACCATGCAGCCACTTGTTTGTTCATCTTCTCTAATGACGCTAGAGATTTGAGTTTGCGTGGTTCCCAAATCGCTTCATCAGGTAATCCTTTTTCTTTTAACACACTAGCAGCTAACCCTTGATCGGCGATGCGACGATGTGTCACGCTAGTGGATAGCTTGTAGCCTGGAGGAATTACGTTATCACTGATTGCTTTGTTGAGCGCATACTCTTCGACGTCATTGACCCATGTGCGCAGGTTCTGCGCTTTACCTAACACCATTGACATCTCATCTTCCGAGAGCAATGGTGGGTCGCGGAATTCTAATTTGGAGAGTTCTGTTTGGAAGTCCGATCGGGCGCGGCATTGTGCTTTTGCTTTACAGAACTGGCACCACTCACCCGGAAGGAATTCTCCGGAACCGCTCCAGGCTTTCTTGGCTTTGGGTTTGACGAAGTAATTTGCCCAATCGACCAGTTTTGCGATGGTCGTGCCGTCAGTTGATATGCTGTCCAAGCGAGGCTGGTGGATCGTGTAGCTAACTTCTTTGATGTTCGGAAAATCTTCTTTAAATTTTGAATATGCACCAAGAGAATATAGTCGTAGCTGTGTATTGTCGAGTGCTGATACTGGCACACCCTTACCGAATTTGAGATCAATGACTCGAATGGCATGCTCAGAAAGAATGACCACATCCGCTGTGCCAAAACCGTCGGGAACCCAATCACTAAAATCAACTCGCTGCTCAAATAGCGGAGTGTCGCCCTCACCGATTTGAGAACGGACATATAGTACGTAATTGTCGACGTTTGCTTCGAAGTCTTCATTGTAGTACGGCGTGTTTTTGATGATCTCGTATTCACGTTCAAACTCCTCAATTCCAATCTGATTGTAGTAATGCCTTAATTTTATTTCGCCCAATGTGTGGGCCATTGTTCCTTCTTGGCTGAAGTCAAAAGCCCCGGGCTTGCGTTTCTGATCGGGAAGGGTGCTTTCAAGGCGAGCTGAAGGCGTGCATGATAACCATCTTTTTGAACCGGACGCCGAGAGTAATGCGTGAGCAGTCATATTTTTACCTTTTTAAGAATTTTTACCTACATCTACTAATGCAAAAAAGGGAGCCTTTTGAGCTCCCTTTTTGTAAAAAAGTAAAAAATAAATAATTAGGATTTAAGGGCGGAAATCAAACTCGCTATTTCTTTGTTGAAATCCACGGTAATCTCTTGTTTTACATCCTGTTTAATATCCATGCGTTCGCGGTATTCTTCTGGGTACTGGCCGCGCAAACAAATTTCTGCAACCCTAGAATTGAACGCTTTATTTTCTATGTTCGCAAGCATTAGGTTCTCCCAATATGCCTGACCATAGACAGTGGCCATATCAAGGGTTTCCGCAAAAAACGGATCTTCTTTTTTGAGGCGTGCTGCAGTGGCCTTGCTGATGCCAATAGCGGCATACATGGCTTTTTGGGACGCGCCTTGTTTACCCATTTCTAAAATGGTATCTGCCATTTCTTGGGTAAAATACTTTTTGTTTGGGGGTGCTTTTTTAGCTGCCACACTTCCACCTTTTAAGAGATGCTGCTTTGCGTGTTGGTTTGCCATTCTCGTCTTTTAAAGGACCTGGCATACCAGACATGCGTGCGCAGAATGATTTTTTACGAGGACCACCCTCTGGTTGGGGCGCTTTTAAATTGGAACCGGTTTCGCGGTTGTACTTGGCACGACCTTTGGCGGTAAGCCCAGCACCTTGAGATGCAGGCAGCTTTTCACCACGGCCAATAGCTAATGATGGGCCTTTTTTCTTGGTTGCCATTATTTCTTAGCGGTCTTGGCTGATTGTTTAAATGCTTTAGCTGTAGGAGCGCCTTTGGCACCCGGCTTGCGCATCTTCTCGCCAGAACCAGCTTTAATGCGTTCTTGTTTAGCGTGGATGTTTGCGTACAAACCGGGTTTAGTTGCCATAATGCTCTCTTAGAATATTACTGAAACGCCAGCTAACTTCTTAGCTACGCTTGCTAGTTCTTTTGTTGTCTGACCGCTGATAAAGGTATTGATTTCAATAGCCTTGTCAATGATCTCTTCTGTTGTTGGAAAAGATGGTGCTAATTCTGCAGCCTCTTTTGTTGTCTTATTAAGCACTTCCCATGCAGCCATGTTGGCTTCATGTTGCTTAATCATAAGGTCTTTAGCGGCGTTAAAAATAGAAAAACGTAGTTCAAATGGTGAAACCATGATAAATCTCCTGTGTGTAATGTGATGTGTGTAAAAATGCCAGTTTTTCTATGCAGGGAAGCACTGGCAACCTGTGACTTTCTTTACAGCCATGGTAGATAGCCGAGTATCCCCAGCCCAAGGGGAGCTTCACAGCTTGCCCTATATCTACTAATGCAAAGATCGCTGTAAATCCGCCCTTACATATCGTCAGGAACGATAATGGTCTTTTTGGGCTTGGGCGGAGGGGTTTTGTTCAAGGCTGAGTGCAGGTGTGGCATCATGTCATTGAGCATCATTTTGGCCATTGCGGCAGCCTTTTCTTGATGTTCGATCTCTTGTTCGGCCGTGGTTCTTTTGGCCTTACGTTCAACCTCAGCTATGATGTCGCTGCTCACACCTGCTCGTTTAAGCAGCTGCTTCAGATTCATTTTTAGTCTCTTCTGCCTGCAACGCATCAAACTGTGGAGTGCATTGTGCCTGGATGGCATTGATCAATCCAACAGATTGAACGAATGGGAGGTTACCCAATAGATTCAAAATAGAGTTAATTTCTTTAACCGTAAATTCCAATTTTAAAATCTTGTCGTCCAACGGTGTGCTTACTGGTTCAGTCATTTCTTTTTACTGCCTTTCTTTTTGGTTAAAATTTCAAATAATTTATTATCATCTGTATTTGGTACTGCTACTTCAGGTGAGTCACCAAACCGAGTTTTGGCAAAGTGACCATTTTTTAGCATCATTTCAAATCCATCCCATACGCGCTGAAAATTCATATCAGTGACATATTTGATACCATCTAAACGATTTGCTAATTCGTCTTCTTTAAACGGGCCTTGCGGACGATCTAGATGTTGGCGAACTAACTCTTCAATCATCTCGACAACACCCCATGCTTTGATGATGTCTTGCTCTAGTTCAAATCGGTCATATTCACAAAATAATTTCATTTCTTTTTACCTGCTTTTTTAGCTTTTTTAATTTCACTGGGAAAGTCAATACTATACCAACTACCGACTATCATTATTGCTGGAAGTAACTCTTCCCAAGCAACTATGTCATCTTCATGCCAATGCGTGCCGTTTTTCATCATGTCTTTAATGCTGACGTAGCTTTGAGCTAAGTTGGCTGCAGTAATTTCGTCTGTAAAATCGTCGTCAATTTCGATCATCATAATTTAATATTCCAGTTTGTTTTGTTTTCACCATCCCACTCCATGCACTGAGCGGCGGCCAGGGTGGTTTCTTTTCTAAAAGGTAGTGCTAGAAATTGCGCCTTCATCTCTTTACACTTTGGCTCATCTACCGGTTTGTTACTGGATACAAAGTTACAGCTTTGTCCAATGCACACAATAGATACAAAAATAAAAGCGTTCATTTTCCACACTCCGGATCTGCTTTGTTAATCTTAATGCGCTTAGCTATCTCTCTACCGATATACCATTGTGCTTTACGCAAATCTTCTACTGCATCTTTCTTTAAGTCACAACGCCAGATATATTTAACAGCATTGCCTAAGTTAAAGCCCATGTGCTCGGTCACTTGAATGCACTCAATACCAGAGGGATGTTCTGTGTAGTGTCTAGGCTGATTCACTGGATCGTGCATGACGCATCTCCTTTAATTCTTTTTCCATGACCTGTGTTTCTTCTTCACTGTCAGTAACCCAAATACCCATAATGTCTTTGTACATGGAAGTATCAATGTCTTCTACACCACGTAACGTTTCCATGACGTAGTGCCCTTTAACTTTGTGTTCAATAATAAAATTCATAGTCCCAGTTCCTTTTTAATAAACTCTACGCCCTTAGCAAAATGATACCGCCAATACTTCTCAGTTACATGAAGATCATTATAATTTAAACCGTCTAAAAACGCTTCAAGCACAAACTGTTGTTTTTGCGGCATGTTGTTTTCTATCAACTTGCGGATATCATTAATGTCTTCTGGATCCCATGGCAACCATCCCTCAATCAACTGGGCTGAGATGCTTTCCATGTCATCCTGCTCAATTGGATCCGGATCCTCGTCTGACAGGCGCGGCGTACTGGCTTTAATTCTGTGTTTTGTTCTTATTGTTTTCTTCATAACTGAGTATCAAAAATTGCTGCTGCATAAATATTTCCCATTCCTGCAGCTTGAGACAAAATCTTTACTGGTTTTGTAACAGGATAATCATTTGACAAATAAACGTCATCTTGCTTTGTTTTGTTTGGGATTGCTGGTACTAGACCAGAACGTAAACTGTCTAATAACAAACAGGTTTCCAATAAACCTGATGCGCCCATAGTATGGCCAATTACTTGTTTATAAGACGTGGCAATAAACGGCGAATCAAACAGTGTTGACAAAGCATTGCGTTCCGACTGATTGTTTGACTTTGTGCCGGTGCCATGGGTCTTTACAATGCTAATGTCTCGTGGTGACATGTTGGCCATCCGCAGGGCGCCCGCCGCTGCTTTAACAAACCCTTCACCATCTTCTCGCTGCCCGATTGCGTTGGTGCTTTGTTCACTGGAAGCATAAGCTCCAAGTAAACGGGCCACAGGCATTTGACAATAAGAATCATTCTCAAATACCGCAAACGCCGCACCTTGCCCTATATTAAATCCGTAGTTGTGGTCATCAAAAGCTGATGGTTTAATGCCTGTGTCTTCAATGTCTTTTGTAAGAGACGCTTTTGTTTCGCCAAAGAATTTTAGCACTGTGTTGTTTACAGTGTCTTCTACGGCTAGTACTACAACGCGATCAAACTTATAAAAGTTAATTAGGCTATACACATCCATCATGACTTTAAGACTGGACGCGCAGGCTGATGAATCTGTAATTACCATATCCTGAGCCCCACACAGCTGGGCTATCCGTCCAGCATATACCTGAGTAAGCGACAGAGCTAAGAACCGATAGTCGTATGCAAAACGATTTGGCGCTGGATCTTTGGGGTTGATGCCAGCAAAATGGGCATTACCCGCAGCTAATATGAATGCGGTTTTACCGCAACGTTCGCGCAAGCTGGCCAATAAGGCGGGGTCGAGAACCTTATCAGCCAGTTTGTGTGGCACATAAGTTAAGCCTGTTTTTACTTTGGCATAAGTATCGGGGAACCAATGCACCCGTTGTGGGTAATCCACATCCTCCAACATTTCTGTGTAGGTCGTACTGGCAGTGCGGTAGTCTGACAGATAAATGGTCATCCCAGTGCCTTTAATGCTTCTTGTGCGTTGGTTGGCGTGATGGTTGCGTGGGCTTCCATGTAAGCAAATAGGTCGTTTATTGTGCTTTCTGGGGTCATCACCATAGCTTTGAGATCATCTTCCGATACCCCATACACATCTGATAGATATATGCTGGCCATAAGAAAATCCAGGCTGTCCATACCCGTATCAGATAATGGGGTATCTAGTGAAGTCAGTTTGTAATCTTGCGGCATTGCTGGCCTAGCCAGTTTGATGATGCCGTTCATCAGTTCAATTTTATCCATATCTATACTAATGCAAAATTTAGGGCATCTAAAAGGGCATCTTGCAAATTTATTTTGCCCTCTAGAACTTTGACTACGTGTTCATCCAATGTGTTTTCCATTACTAATTGATGAATGATAACCGGAGACGTTTGGCCTTGACGGTGAATACGCCCGTTGCCTTGGGTGTATTCTTCACTGCTCCAAGTGCTGTCAAACCATACGATTTGGGCCAGCTTTCCTGAGTTGTTTTGAAGATTGAGCCCAGCGCCTGCGGATTTCGGGTGTGCGAATAGGATTGAAATTTCACCAGACTTCCACGCCTCAATGTTGGAAGCATCCAGCACCACACCTTGAGGAAACTCGGCCTTGAGTCGTTCCAAAGAATGTTTGTAGTTGTAAAAGATGAGGGTCGGCGATACATTACTCTCCATGATCTCAGCAAGGAATTCCATTTTATCGCTATGGGTTTCGACCCATTCTCCACCCTGCGTGTATGTTGCGCCCGAAGTGAATTGCAATAATTTGTTCGATAGTGTCGCTGCAGTTGGGGCTGTAATTGTTTCCCCCGCCATTTCAAGCACCATGTCTTTTCTAAGTTGGTCATATTGCTTCCTTGCGTTATTAGACAATTCTATTTTGTGTATAATATTTGTTACAGGCGGTAATGTCAGATAGTCCTCGGCTTTGAGAGAATAACAGATATCCGATATTTTTTGATTCAATATCGTATCAACTCCAGGTCTTAGTTTCCAAGAATATACCACTCGAGTATGTCGGTTCATTTGATCCGGCATCATATAGGCTTCTCTAAAGGCCGTTAAAGACTTTCCAAGGCGTTCTCCTAGGTCCAGTATACCAACCTGCCCAAAAAGGTCTTGTAGGCCCTGTGGTGACGGCGTAGCGGTTAATATAAGTCTATGCTTAAACTGTTTAAGAAACTTCTTAATTGCCTTAAATCTTTTGGTGCTTGTATCCTTAAACTTTTGGCTTTCGTCAACAACAAAGTTAGTGAACACTAACATTTCTGGGCGGCTGGTTAGCCATACTAAGTTTTCAAGATTAATTACATAGATGTCAGCGTCCTGTTGCAAAGCAGCAATACGCTGTTTCTCAGAACCGAGCACTATCGATATTTTTAAATGGCATAAATGCTCCCAGTTTGCAGCTTCTTTATGCCACACTGTCTCTGTTACCTTTTTGGGCGCAACAATTAACGTTTTGCCTTTGTACTGTTCCGCAATGATGGTCAATGCGGTTGCCGTTTTACCTAAGCCTACTTCCAGAAATAAGCCAAGATGCGGGTGCGTCTTGGCATTTTCTATCATGGCTTGCTGGTAGTTATGTAGTTGTGTTCTTTTTAGCATGTATGTGGTTCCATATCCAATCGGCAATGTCATAATGTTCCTGCATTGTGCCGTTGTCTTTTATTCGATTAGCGCGGTGAGATATAAAAGCCACGTTGCCAATCACATATCCTAATTCTGGAATGATGCGGTCTAACTGCGCGCCATTTGGTTTCATTTTTCCTCGGCCCATTTTAGCACGCCCCCATTCTAACTGGGTGTGAAAGATAGGACAAAAGTCGGATTCAATACTTCTTAAATATTCCAAAGTGAGGTTGAACGGAATGTCCTTTAAACGTGCTCTTCTTCTTGCCGCATCAAAGTATCTTCCAATATGCCATTCTTTTTCACTTAATGCCATTGATAAAATCCTCTACGTCTTCTTTGGAATGGAGTACATGTACTGGAAAACCAGCCTCACCGATGGCATCAAAAACCAGTTCTTGTCTCTTGCTCAGAGTCCCCGTCGCTGTTTTCAGTTCCACGAAAAACACTTTTTGGTTGATGAATACTATCCGATCCGGGACTCCGGTCACGCTGCTGATCCACTTGTAGCTTAGTCCCTTTGACTTTTTCACCAAGTTGTTTAAATGCTTCTCTATCTCTTTTTCCAGAACGCTCACGCTTATCTTCCTCCGTTGCGTAAATACTGAATACCTGTTTAAAAATATGTTCACCGAGGTAGGAGCGTGACTCATCGCCAATCTTTGCATCGTCTTCACCAATGAATTCGAATACGTGCGTAACAGTGTGGCTTACTTCATGGTAAATCACACCCATGCGCTCGAGTGCAGTCTCTTTGGCCATCTCTTCGTAGTTAAACACAATGGCCAACATGGCATTCTGTGTGCCCTCTTGCTCGATAAAATGGGACTCGGCAAGCCCCACGTCTAAAGCATTGTGGCGTGTCGTGATTTTAGAATCTTTGACAGCCTGCTGGAATGCGCTATCCGAGAAGCACACTTTGATTGGAATACCAAAATGGCCGGTGTCTGCTACATAGTACGGGCGCTTAGTGGCGAACGTTTTTGCGATTGAGCGATTCGAGGATCTCCTGCTGCTCTTCTTCGTCCAGCTCGTCGATTGGGGTTGCGTTTTCAAAAATCTCTCCTGTAGCTACTAATTGTTTTATGCCATCTACCAGCGCATCATATTCATCTTGGGTCAACTCCATTTCGTCAGCCCAGCCGGGTACAAACTCTATATTAAGTGGTTTTTTCTTGGTCATTCTTTGGCTTTCTTGATACCAAGGCCTTGACGTAGCTCATGGCTGTGTAGTTTTTTGCCAGGTTTCTTTACTTCACCAGCGGCCTTAGCGACTTTGGCTGCTTTGGTGCGAGTAGCAATCTTGCCATCGGATAATACAAATTCATGCTTAGCACCTTTGGCTGCTTTGCCAGTCTTTTTGATAATTTGTTCGTGGCTCTCGGCTGGTGTGCCTTTAACTACTTTGCCAGATTTTTCTACGATTGCTGGTTCTACTACTTTAATCTTTTTTGTTGCCATGTTTTTTCTCCAGTTTTAATGCTAAGTTAATTGAATATACTATGCCTTCCCATGTTGCGCGGTCAAGCACAACAGGGATGAGCTCTTGGCCTCTCGAAATTTCTGCAAACTTCTCTTTGAGGTATTTGTCCATCTCTTTTTGTTCTTTTTTGGTTTGATGTTTAGGCAGTTTAGTCATTTCGGTGATACTTGTGGTTAGGGTTGGCCAGCATACTGGCAATTAGTTCATCAGTTGAGCGGAACCACTGGATGACTTTGAGCCCGTCTGCTTGGTAGATGGTGAAGCTCATGGTTTCCATTCATATTGTCTGGGTTTGGTTCTAACGTGGATAAGTAGCGGTCCAAATCGGTAGCATGAGTACATGTCACCACCGTTAAGTCTCTTGTTGTTCCACTGGAATGGTGTGCCAGTGAACCATGTGCTTTTATAAATGTTAATCTGAATGCTGTCGTTTTCTATAATCATCCTATTCTCCTATTCTCCTATTCTCCTATTCTCCTATTCTCCTATTCTCCTATTCTCCTATTCTCCTATTCTCCTATTCTCCTATTCCGTGGGCGCGTTCGATGGCACGGGCGAACTCGATTGCGAGTTTGTACTCGGTGTAATGAAACTTATCTGATGCCATTTTAAGTAACTCTTGGTCGGTCAACGGGCGCTTTTTCATTGGCTTGCTGGCGAGTCGGCTGGCGTCGATGAGTTGCTTGATGACTTCCATTACCTTGAAGGCGTTGTAGTCGGAGCTGGTTGTCTTCAAGCCTAATATCTCACCGATGCGTAACACTTCTTGAGTTAATAAAACTCTAGCATCACAGGCAATACACCCGTTTTGGCAGTGTTGGCATTTTCCGTCTCGTTCGGCATCTTGCCGGTCTTGTGTGGTGAAGGTGGTCATTTCAATAGCTCCTTGATTTCTTTCATTGACTGTTGGGCATGTTCGTTAAGAATAACTTTCATACTCAATGCTTCTTTCAACGCTTCTATTTCAGCTTGTTGCTGGCGTAGCATGGTGGCAGCTTTACTTGCACCAATATACTTTGCATTTTCTAAGTGCTCAATTAGTTCAGCTAGTTCATTTGCGTTCATCGTTTTCTTCCTGTATGTGTGGTCCATTGCACTTCCATGGTGATACACAGTTTGGGCATAGGTACTCGTATGGATCCCACTCTTCTTTCTTGTTACCAAATATAGCGTCCCAGTTATTCTCAAACTGCTCCTTTGGTACGCTAAGTGGGCGTTGCTTGTCACCCTTGCCGCCGTCTCTCATACTAGCTCCACTTCTGTCCATGCGGCAAAATAATAACGCTCACCGTCTGTGCCTTCGCATGGTGCGTACATACCGTCAACGTGGGTGTAGTGATACGTTACGTCATCGGCTGGTTGTGGTGCGGCTGGTGGCACCTTGATCTCTTGATCAATGATCTTGAAGTTGTCACCATGTTTTAAATTATATAGCTTCATGTTATCTCCTAAACTGTGGCACTACAGGTCGTCTGCCAAATTGTAGCCGAATCTTAATTGCCTGAATAGTGCCAAACGTTCTGTTGCGCCAGCCTTGATGAGCGCGGCGGATCTTCTGCATTTTAAAACGCTTGACTGATAGGGGCGCAACAACACGCGTCAGTGGGCTTGGTGTGTATGACATAAAGTCCTGCACGTAGCGGCGCTTACCCACACCGCCAAAGATGATGGTGAAGAGTTTGCGTTTGACGATGCGTGGAAATTGAAACGATTTCATTGCATCTTTATATACAAAGAGATGAGTTGAGACAGACTGCGGACTGTGAAGATTACAATCCATACAGCCCACCAATACCATGGTGCATCGGAATAATACATAAAAAATGCAGTCAATAAACTAATCATTAGTAAATGTCCTCTTCAAAAATTACCTGCTGATCCACGTGGCGTTGCGCCCTTTCAGTAAACTTCGCACCGGCAAATAGATTGAGACGCTCTCCGTTCACTCGAGTCTCTTGTGCCTGAATGCCGCTCTCCTGTGTTGCCGCTGCAAAGCGACGCTTGAACGCCTGCTCGGTGCCAGGCGGCATGCCCTTCTTAATCGCCCAATGTTTCCAGCACTCATACAGCTCAGACTTCTTAACCGATGCCATTGGATCTAGTACTAGTGTGTCTTCCATAAACTCCAAGAACGGATTGCCTGATTTAGCAGCAAGGTCTAAAAGCTCTTTACCAGACTGAGGCTGAATGAAGTAACCGCCACGGGCTAAGCGGCGCTTGAGTCCTTCCATTGCCCAGTTAAAGATACCGGACAATTCACCACGCAGCTTGAATGACAGATCGGTGTCTTCCTTACTCCAAAACGACTTGGTCATCTTAAACATAATCATACGGCCGGTGAGCGCGTTGGAGTTTTCCGTTAGCTGAATAACCTCGTTAGAGTAAATAACAATGCGAGTAGGGAGATAACCATTCCAAGACTCTTTGTTTTTTCGGTTGACAGTAATGGTATCGCCGCCCACAATACGGAGCAACTGAGATACAACAGCAGATCGATTGCGGTCAGGTGCTCTTGCATCAGTAAAAGAAGCGAGGAGCTTACCCAGCCAAGGCTGCAGACCAAAGGTATCACAAAGTTCTCCTAATTCAGGTGCGACAGTGTTGTGTTGCCCCAATAGCTCGACTAACACTTTGTTAATAGTTCCCTTGCCTGAACGGCGTGGGCCGATGATATTAAAAAACTTCTGTTGGCGAGTATCGCCTGAGATGATATAACCAAACATCTCTTGCAGGCAGTCAATCGACTCTTGATCGTCCGGCCATACAGATTGTAAGAACTGCATCCACACCGGACACTGTGCCTGTGGGTTGTACTCAAACGGCAATGAGTTCTGAGTAAAGAAACCTAGTGAGTGTGGCAGCAAAATTGAGTCTTCAAGATGGAATAAACCATTTTGCAGTGAAATCAATTTAGATGCGTCCGGTTTGGACTGAGCATAGTCAGCTAACCAAATCGGTGGTTTGGTATGTGCATGGTTTGGCAAGTGCACAATGGATTTAGTAGCATCAAGGGCTGCAGAGACAGACGCTGGGTTTGGATTGAACGGCAAAAGAGCGCCTTGCTTGCCAGTCTTTTGACATTTGTCTAAGAGCTTGTACAGCTCAGAGCGAATCGTGGCCTCTTCGATAATCTCGTAGTGTGTCTTGGCATGCATATAAAAGTCACTAGCATAGTGCACAAGACGATAGCCTTCTTCACTGGAGTACGTATTGTCTAGGAATACACGCGCCTGATTCATGACATTTTGATCAAGGATAATCTCGCCGCGTTTGAGCGCCTCGACCTGTTTGGCCTGATTGACAATAAATAAGAGCGAGCGCAATGTTGCGCCAGATCCTTTGAATGTTCGCCACTTGCTGGCACATGCATCGGTGTGGTAGTCCGGTCCTTGTGAGCTCCAACGATCCCATGCTTCTAACGCTTCAACGTCGCCATCAAACTGGTGATGCATGATCATGCCGACTTTAAGCCAATCGTCATACCCGTACATCTCTTGGGGTAGATTGGCCAGGATCTCAGTCTCGACCCGCGCCACGTCATAGTCTTCGAGTGGTGGCACATAGTCAGCAAAGGCATCCCCTGTCCGAGTTATCGTGCGTGGTGGCACGATAGTCGTCAGGTCTTGAACGTCGCTCGGTAAGGCGCCGCTAAGGTGGTGCCCAGTGACTGTAAAGAATCGCGATTTGGGGTATATCTCCAAACCGATGGCATGGTCAACGTGGCTGGCTGGCAGATTGGCGCGTGTGAATATTTTGACGCCAGTGCCCGATGGGCTGATCTCCATATAGCCATCAATTTGGGAGGCTAATTGTTGCGATGCAGCATTTATGAAACTGCCGGCATGGACATCGTAGCAGTCGTCCAGATCGACACCGATGATATCATCGTCACCGGAGAAAACAAATCCGATGCCTGCGTATTTGGTTGGGTTGGCTTCATACTCATGCTGGACAGTCAGAAAGTCTGTCCATGTATCCGGATTGGTTGAGCTGGCAGGTTGGCCGGATGCCTGTGTGGGGATCTTTGACCAGCGTTTATTGCTTTCATCGCCAATTTCAACAAACTTCCAAAGTACCCAACGCGGGATGCGCTTGAGTTCCATCGGTATGCTGTTGAACTGGACTGGTAGTGGTGTCGGTTTGATCATTTTTTCTCTTTTGTTATACTTACTAATGCAAATCCTCGTTTCACATTGTGAAAAATAATTGTGACAGTTTTATGAACATCGTCTTCCCCGTCAACCCCGCACGATTTTCCCAAAAAATCTCCTTTAAAAACAAGGCACTGCGGGGTATCCGGTGTATCCGATGTTTATTTATGTTTATTTAAAAAATAAAAAATAAAAAATAAATATTATATGGAATGACTTGAAAATACATCGGATACATCGGATACCCCGCAAGTCGTTGATTTATAAGTGGTTTTTTCAGCATTTTTCATTTCAAACACCGCACAAACATCGGATACCCCGCAAGTCGTTGATTCATAACGATTTAAATGGAGACAGAGTCGATTATGAGCAGCTAATTAACCCTTTTAAAACGATGCAAGTGGTTTGAGGACCGGTTGGAGTCTGAATAACCACCACATCAGCAAAAACCGGTAAAGAAACGGCATATAACCAAACTGCACAGATAAGTGTCTTCATTATAACCTCACGAGATATAGGGCAATATGCCCAAGAAAGTAAGCTGCTGCAAAAACAAGCAGCCATTTGATCAATAGGTCTGAGCGTTGCTGCTTGGTCATTTGTTCACCTCATAGCCTAATTGGTCAGCCATCCGGTAGGCATACTTACGCAACTCCTCACAATTAGTACTGGTTTGCTCGTCTCTTGGATCCCATAACACCTGAAAGGCAAAATCACCCTTGCTGTCATGGAATTCAATGCGGAGCATATTGCCCTCTTTGTCATAAATGTCTGTAGGTATTATCGTCATACCATCTCCTCTATTCTTTGTCCAATCCATTTCATCACAGGAACCGCCATGGAGTTACCCATTGCCTTGTAGCGTGGGCCGTCTGGTGCCTCGTCTTTTTTACGCCATGGGATGTTGGTGTAGTTGTCGGGAAAGCCTTGCAAGCGTTCACACTCCACTGGTGTTAGGCGACGCACTGCCATGGTCTGTGCTATGAAAGTTTGAGCATGGTGTGATTGAACCGAAGGGCGTAACGCCTGGAGCGCTGGTGTCACCTCTAACGCTGTGGCAGAGAAGTTGTTTGCTTTAGCGTCTTCACGAATCGAGTATGCAACAGCGTGGTTAGGATAACCACCATCACCACCCGAGCGTAATGTTGGGCTGACATCATCACCAATGTCACGGGCTGCGTCGCATTGGGTAAACCCATACGCAACACCTTGCGTGCCAGTTGTATCAATGGTGTGCTCTAAGTCTGGTGTAGCAATTAGGGTTTCTGATCCGCCACCGAGATCTCCACCGCTGGCTCTGACTGTTCCGACGCCCTCACTGTAGCCTCCAAAGCTGCTTGAAGTAAAGGCGGGAGTACCTTGTTTCTTACTGCGGCTCTTCTTAGAATCCCCGAGCAAGCAGTCGGGCTCAAAAAGAACCTTTGATGGACTGATCCAGTCTCCAAGACATCCAACAACGAAGACTCGACGGCGGCGCTGGGGTACTCCAAAGTTTTGAGCGTCAAGCACCCGATATGCGAACCCATACCCGAGTTCGACCAACGCCCCGAGGAAGGAACCAAAATCCCGTCCTCCGTTTGAACTGAGGACACCTGGCACGTTTTCCCAAACGCACCACTTGGGTCTAAACTTGTCAAGAATTCCAACATAGGTGAGCATGAGGTTACCCCTTGGGTCTTCAAGCCCTTTTCTGAGTCCTGCGACGGAGAAGGATTGACATGGTGTTCCTCCAACGAGAAGGTTAATTGAGTCATTTAAATTCCACTCCTTATATTTAGTCATATCGCCCACATTAGGCACATTAGGATAATGATGCGCTAATACTTCACTTGGAAACTTTTCAATCTCCGAAAATGCTACTGGTTGCCAGCCTAAATCATGCCAAGCCACTGTAGCAGCTTCAACTCCACTACATACTGATAAATATTTCATTATCGATCCTCCCAAGAATCCTCTACGCCGTAATCTCCCCGGCTCATACGCATACGCTCGTCATGCCTGAACGATGGTTCAACTTTCCACCATGCTAGCGATGCCTCTAAATACTCCAGCCATTCCATATTTATTTCAAACAAGGGATGGCCTAACTGCTCCTGGTCAACTGTCTGTATTACTTCCTTTAATGGTACATACGGGTATTGCTTGGCCGTTCTTACAATTCCGACTCGATTTCTAGCCTTTATAAAGCGGTCGTAGGCTTTTTGTTGTTCATCGGTCAGTTTAATCATCGTTAAGTTCCTCAATGTATTTTTCTTGGTTAATGTTATCAAGTGATATCGGTTCGCGTGTGATATACCCTTGTAGCTGGTGCACCTTTGATTCCGATATTCCCATGATCTTTGCTAATTCTGACGATTTGGGTTTGCGCCCAAGCATCTGAAATAACACTCTATCATTGTAATTGAGTTTCTTAATTTGTTCCATGATATTGATAGGCAAACGAATCAAATTGGCGGTATTGTCAAGATTGCGCCTGACATCCATCAAAATGAACGATTTTGCAAAGGTGGCAAAGCGCGCGTTATTGGTTGGTGTCCATTGCCGCGCCGCCTTGAATAACGCTTCATTGCCCATCGCGATCATATCCTCTACTGGCACTTTGCCATGTGCCCATGCTGTCATCTTACGCACCACATACACCACAAACCGAAGGTTATGGGTAATAAGTTTGTCTAATGCCAGTGCATCACCTTGGGAGATACGAGCAGCTAGCTCGTGTTCCTCCTCGGTTGTCAATGGTTCAATGCCATATAGTGAGTTTAGGTAGTCGCTTAATAAATCATTTTCTTTTGACATTTCTATCCCCGAATAAACTGATGAAGTTCGGGAATAACAATAAAAATCCTACAATAACCATGCCAAGTGTATCCCATCTTATGCCCTCTATTCCATTGTAGTAATCGTGTTCATAGGCATTTGCGCCAATGATTAAAAGTATAAACCCAACGAATCGCATTTAATTATACTCCGATTTCTCTAACTACAACAGCATCAACGGATTTAACTTGGGTTACCTGCGCGACAAAGTCGGTAGTGCCAAACTCTTTAACCAAAATGGGGCTAATGGTTGCGCGTGCATAGTGTTGCACTTCGGCGGTAAATCGTACACCTTTATACACGCCAACGCCGCGCTCAATCAGTCTGGCTTTAAGTGCTCGAGCTCTGCTTTCTAGCTGCTTGATCTCTCGGTCAATATGACCTAACTCGTCAATGTCATCGGTTGGCTTTTGAAAGTAATCTTCAATAGTACGCATTGTGATCTCGTGCAACATATTATTCTCCTAAATGAATGGTTAAGTCTACTGGCAATAGGTTGTAAAACTCATTCTCTACAATCCACTCTATCATCTCGTTGATATTATTAAACTTCATTGTGTGTGTCATCATTTATCCTTGTAATGTTTCGGGGATATACCCGTCTCCATTGTATTTGTTGTCATGGTTGTCGTGTACATAATCATATGCCATCCATGTTATACCCTGAACGTCTTTTAGTACGTCCATTTTAGTAATCCATTGGTCTACAACAAAATTATCTGACCATCTAACTTCGGTGGTATCGGTGTTTTTGTTATAGTAAATTGTGCCTACTCTCATGATGTTGCTCTCCTTGTCATTGCTGGTTCATTGTGAAATACATCCATATAAATCTCGCGTGTTGGATATCGCGCACTATCGACTGGCATGCGGCCAGTGTTTACAAAAAATCTAAACTGAGTACATGCTAAGCGATTCGCATCGCATTGGTATTGGAGGCTGCATTTTTGGCATGGTTCAATTGAATCAGAACGACGCACCAATAAATTTACAGTATATTCTCGCTTCATTATTTCACCTCTACAATTCTAAAATTGTCGCGGTCTTCAGGTGAATCAATATCTCCCATGTTGTATGCTTTCTCAATGTCGTACAAGTACTCGTCTAGCTCCAATAGAGCCTCCTCGAATGTATCGAAGGTCATTGGTACTTCGTTGTTGTCATCGTCGTACTCATGCCAAGTATTTGTCCATCCGTCGCATATAGTAGCTTGTTGCACTTCGTATCTCATTATTTAATCTCCTCACATACAAAATAGTCGATTGTCTCGCCGTCTTCCATCAATGCCTCAATTGATACTGGCATCCAGTCGCTCGGCGGCGCGTCTGTGTCCGCGACTGTAATCTCCATGGTGATGGTATATCTAGTCATCATACGCTCCCTTCTCTAATTGCTGCATTGGCCTTTCGTAACCATTCAGTCTGCTTCGCGTCTTGCTCTTCTGCTGCCTGTTGTGCACGCATACGTTTATAGTATTTGCGTACTAGCTTATTGGCTTCTTTAATCTCCTTGTGCATCGCGTCTATGCCATCCCAGCGATCATCGTCTAGGTATGTCTCGATCGATTCAGTAAGACGCGCCAATAAATCCATGGTATAGGCTTGCTCTAGTTTGTCCATCATACCTCCTCCAATTCTTTGTATATCAATTTAACTAAGGTTTGAATCTCTGCAAACATGGTGTCGCATTCGGCATCGGGTTGCCCATCTATTGCCTCTTGTACCGAGGCTTCTACTAAATTAGAATACTGGTAATTAAGATCCGATACCATTGCTTTAATTTTATCTACATTCATTATTTCACCTCGCTCATATGTTGTGCCCATCCTTCGCCGCACTCTGCCGCGACATAATCAAATGATCCCTTTGTACCGGCTTGCACTTGGTCGCGGCTTGGTATATGGTTGCCGTAGTAGTCGTGCGCTTCATTGCGGCCTAGCATACAATAGCCATCGTTAATAGCCGCCATCATTGTGCGGCCATAAGAGCCCTGTAAACCCCATAAGCCGGTGTTGATGGCCTTCTGAATGGATTCATAGTATTGCTGGGTTGTGGCCGTTGTATCGCCTTCAATAATCTCAATATCGTTTAAATCAATCATTTTGTATGCTCCTGTGGTTTTACTGGGTGATCGTGTACGCCATGCTGGCGGCGCAAAATGCGGCAATAATTATCCATTGAGCCGTAACACTTAATAATAGATTGACGAGCCCACCATGCTTGATCGCTCTCATATTGGGCTTGCTCGTCATCTGTACGGGTGCGATACGTGCCGCCATTGGGATCGCATGGTAAACCATTGGCGCGGGCTTCTCTACCGGCTTGCGCGGCTAGTGATTGGATTGATCTCATGATAATGCCTCCATATTATGCGCGATCATTTCAGCGCGGGTAAAAATAGCGCGATATATGCCGGCGTGACGCGTTAGAAAATTGGCGTATTCGCGCGCCTCTTCGTATGTATCAAACCAAAATTCATTGCAGTAGTACATAATTAATCCTCCTCTACTAACTCAATTTCTGAATCGCCATAATCGCACCAATCCCAGTCTAAAGCATCAGATTCTAAGGCGATTTTGCCGGCCTCTTCTTTACTATTAGCCATAACATTAGCCACTAAATAAGTATATTGCCTAGTCACTACTCTATAATTTCTCATAATCAAACCCCTTATAAACAATCGAATAGTGCAAGAATAACGCCGCACCAAATAAATGATATTAGGATATACCCTAATAGATCCACAACATAAGAGTACATAATTCTAAGCATGATTAAACCTCCCTATTAAATACATTGGACAATTGTGCTTCTACTCTGCCGCCGGTGACACGCGCGAAGGCCTTCGCCTTGCGCATGCCCTGAAATACGGCGCTGTAATCTTCGCCATGGTGCCGGTAAAAGACCACAAAAATATAACGCGCCTCCATGATTAAGCCGCCGCCATGATACGTATTACCTTGGCCATGCTTTTGCCATGCGCCATATAAGCAATAATTGGCGCGGCCTTGTCATAGCATGCGCGGCAGCCGTTACAAGTGCCGCCATGCTCATACGCGCGGCACAATGTCGCGCCGCTTGGCAGCTGCTCCGCGCTGCTTATAATGGTTGATGAGTGCGCGCCGCTTACAATCTCGCCGCTTACTGAATCACTAGAGCGCCTTACTACTACATTGGGCAGCGCCTCCATTGCCGCCAATACATCGGCAAACTTGGCAAACTTATACATTCTAGTAGGTAACCAATGCTTAACCCATGGTGTCGCGGCCATTACTTCGTAAACCTTGCGAGCGAGATCTACACTATATAGATCGCCTGAATCTAGCCAACGAAAGTAACGGGACGAATCCAGCGCCTGAACCATATCGCGAACCCATTCGGCGCGCTGCCAATCTTTGCGATTGAATTCGCGCGGCGCTTTGACATTCTTAAATCTATAATTCCCTGTTGTGGCATAGCAGCCTTGACATGCTGGCACTAGGCCGCCGCCTTCGGCCTTGCTGCCTGGACAAGTGTCTAATGCTTGCAAGCTCCATGACATAATGCCGTCTAGTTTGCTTGTCTTCGATAGTTTGATAGTATTCATAATGTTAGATCCTCTTATGTAATGGCTGCTTAATTGCTGCCATATACACAATATAACGGCTATCTATACGCTATGTATATTAGGGAAAACCCTAGGTTTTCAAACTTTAAACCCTAATAGGGTTTACCCTTAGTGGGAGATTGTGGGATCTTGTGGTATATCCCGCGCTGCACAATCTAACAGTATTCCGCCCACCCTCAATGCCGCCTCATCGCGTACGCGTCCCGCCATATTGCCGCGACCAGCTCATGCACCATATTGGTGCATTGCTTAACCGCCAGCCTGCTGCCCTGCCTCTATGTTAGTATGCGCTCACTAACATAATGCTAGCCCCCATCCTGTGCACCATACTGGTGCATTGGCATACTGCTATGCTGCGCCGCAATGTAGTGCACCAACCTGGTGCATCGTCAGTAAGTACTCACTATCATGCTGCGCTGCAACGCAGTGCACCATTGTGGTGCATAGCCTAAGTGTGTGAGCGCTCACTAACGCATCGCTGTATTGTTTCATAATGCGGAATGTAATCTCGCAATGCGGTATATAAGCATGCTTTCGGGCAGGCATTGAGGGGGTTTGTTTTAAAGTCGATACCCCTTAAAAGGAGACCCCCTCCCCCCGGGCCGGGGACCCGGTCAAAACGCAAGTTTGTAAATTTTTTTTTATAATTTTTTGCTACAAAAGTGTCTCTTTTTTACAACATCAAAACCTGAGTTATCCACAAACAAACGTCGTCTTCCCCGTCTTCATCGTCTTCCCCGTCAACCCCGCACAATTTTTGTAAATTTTCTTCAATGAAATCAAGGCACTGCGGGGTATCCGGTGTATCCGATGTTTATTTAACTTATTTTAAAAATAAATAAAAATAAATTTAATATTCTCAAATGGAGTTGAAAATACATCGACAACCCCGTCTTCACCGCATTTATTTTTAAAACAACGTCACAAACGTGGATTTCTTTGCATTAGTTGGTATATGAACAAGTATGTTTACCAAATCCAAGGCGCATTGGAAAATACAGCTGGAAGACTCACCGGTCTTCGGGTTTTGGTTTGTGACTTGTACAATTTTGATTCTGTCGATGTGCCAGTAGAAATATTGGATAAAGAAACAGCCAAGTACATTGAGTTCCGGCTTAAAGTGACAACGGCCAATCTGGATATCCAAAAGCTGCCCGTCGTGATTCAAAATAGAATTCGCGCCCCGCTTGGGCTTTGGTTAGACCGTTGGGTCTTAGAAAATTTTTATGGCGATATCAGCAAACGAAAAAGTACTAACCCTTGATTATTGGAAACCCGCTAGCAAAATAATCCAAGGCGACTACCTGTTTGACAACACTGGCAAGCTGGTAAAAGTAAAACTGGTGCAGCAATACTACTCAGAGACCTGCTACGAGGTGATTCTGAACGACCACCTATCGGTAACGGGCGACAGCAAGCTTGGTTTCCTATTGGAAACAAAGAAATATCGTGAGCGCCTCTTAGCTTACAAGGGCAAACGCAAATTCAGACGGCCGTTAAAGTATTACACGACCGATGATCTGCTAGAAACGCCGCTACGAAATGGATTTAACCGGTCGTTGTACTCCATTCCGACAGCGCACCCGCTCCAATTCCCACACCAGACGCTCCCAATCCCGCCTTTCCTATTCGGATTTTGGTTTTTTGCCCGGCAATCCACCGGAAAACTTGCTGCTCCCATGGACAAAGAGGAATTTGTGCGCGAACAATTCAAAGACCATGGTTACAAAGTGCGCAATCACGAGATACTGCGTACCAAAAATCGCGCGTTTTCCGTTAGCCCCACGATTCACAGCCAGTTAATCCCCAATGTCCCGACCAAAATTCCGGAAAACTATCTGCTTGCGTCCGTCGAGCAGCGAATTGAGTTGCTGCGTGGCATATTGCACGCCAAATCGCGCCAGTATTCGCCAAAGTACGATGAGTTTCGGTTTACGAATGGACATTATGGCACTGTCTTACAAGTTGCTGGTCTGGTAGAGTCACTTGGCAGCAAAACGATTATCGAGTATAATAAATGGAAGAAAGATTACACTGTTACTTTTAAATCTCGCATCCCACTTGTACACAATCAGGTCTCACCGCCAGTGAAAGTACATTATGGGCGCAGATTTATTGCGCAGATTAAACCCGTTGCGCCGCGTATGTGCGTTCACATTGAGACTGACGGGGAAAATAATTCAATTCTTGTCGGAGAAGGATTTATCGCAGTATGTTAACCCCAAAACAAGAACTCACCCTTAAAAAATTTGCCGAAGCGCACAAACACTGGCCAAAACAACAACTTGAAGCTACTCTATGGCAAGTCAAATGGGCGCTTCAGGCGCTACCTCATCAAAAAGAACCTGAAGATGGAGAATACGACACCTTTCTTATGCTTGCCGGTCGCGGATCTGGCAAAACGCACACTGCTAGCCATTGGATTGGCATTCGCGCTTGGAAGTACGACAACACACGCTGGCTCGTCACCGCCCCAACCTCTAACGACATACGAGCGACTTGTTTTGAGGGAGATTCCGGACTCCTTAATATTATCCCACGTAGCCTCATCCGAGACTACAACAAGTCTCTCTTTGAAATCACCCTCACTAACGGATCCATTATCCAAGGCATCCCCGCCTCCGAGCCAGAACGTTATCGAGGTAAGCAATACCATGGAGCCTGGTTCGACGAGCTGTGCGCTTTCGATTACCTCGACGACGCTTATGATGGCGTTCAGTTTACCCTTCGACTTAAAGACCCCCGCATCCCTCGGGTGCAACAGATTATCACTACAACCCCCAAACCTCGGGAACTCATCGTCGACCTTAATGAAGGTAAGATAGGCGGCGACGTTTATGTTGTTAATGCCAGTTCATACGACAACAAAGATAACCTGTCTGCTACATTTTTCAAACAGTTAGAGACGTACGATGGCACCGACATTGGTCGTCAGGAAATTTATGGCGAGATTTTAGATCCAGAGTCTGCTGGTATTATCAAACGCAAACAGTTCCGTCTGTGGCCGGCCAATCGACCAACCCCAACGCTCGAGTATGTGATTGCTTCATACGATCCGGCCACCAGCGAAAAGACAATGAACGACCCAACTGCTTGTACGGTGTGGGGTGTGTTTGAACAACAAGACGCTGGCACTGCGGTTATTCTGTTAGACTCATGGGACGAACACCTTGCCTATCCTGAACTGCGTCGTAAAGTCATTTCGGACTTTAAAGAGGTTGTGTATGGCGCGGACAATGATTTTGGTAAAGGCCGTAAAGCAGACCTCATACTGATGGAAGACAAATCGGCGGGTATCTCGCTCATCCAAGAACTCCAAGGTTCTGGTGTGCCAGTCCGTGGATACAATCCTGGGCGCGCTGACAAAGTGCAACGTTTGAACATTGTGGCCCCACTGGTTGCTAAGGGCAAAGTGTTTATTCCAGAAGATCCTGAACAAAAAGGCGAGTTTGCTTCTTGGGCCAAACGGTTTATCCGTCAGGTATGCTCGTTTCCAGAAATGCAAGGTCACGATGACTATGTGGATTCCCTCTCCCAAGCACTTCGGGTTCTTAGGGATTCTGGGTGGCTTCAGCTTGATTTCCTCCCTGCACGTGATTATGACTATGCTGACGATATTGCCGGTAAAAGATTTTCTAATCCATACGCCCAATAGGGCGGTTACCAGCATAATTATGCATTAGTATAAATAGGACACAATTATGATCGATCTGCTTAAAACTCCCCATCAAAAGCTTTTGGAAGAGGCTGGCATCAACCCAGATACTCCCGGCATGCTTAAAACCCCCAAGCAGTTTTTGTTTGAGGAATCTGGCATGCTCCCCAAATTTGCCGAAGGTGGCCCAACCACAAGACAGATGGAAGCAGAATTGATGGTAAATGGCCGTACACCTCCAAAATTCAAATTTGCAAAAGATGGCTCGGTAAGCGCCACATTCACACCAGAGCAATTCTCTATTCTCAAACCTAAGCTCGTTGAGCTTGGGATGATCAAATAATTCATACAAATTCATGGCAAATCCACAGTTACCTATTCAAGCCGGTGCAGCACTTCCTAGTCTGGACAAAGAAAATGATATCCAAGATGCAGCCGAAAAAGATTCTGAAGTAGAGTATTACGCTGATACGTTAGGTCTTGATGCAGAAGATGCTGAACAAGAAGTCATTGAATTGGATGATGGTTCGGTAGTTATTAACTTCCAAGAAAAACAAAGCCCACGCAAAAACCCAGAGTTCTATGAGAACTTGGCTGAAGTGTTTGATGAGGATGTTCTTAACGCTTTAGCTCAAGAATATTTAGATTTTATTGATGTTGATCAAGAGTCACGTAAACAAAGAGATAAACAATATGAAGAAGGATTACGT
>Ga0214207_1000096_pt1 | contig 27907 bp, 29 predicted proteins | sample TroBogEpilimnion_6_FD_153045 | JGI IMG/M metagenome (GOLD analysis project Ga0214207, IMG submission 153045) | Freshwater microbial communities from Trout Bog Lake, WI - 13JUL2009 epilimnion | ecosystem: Environmental > Aquatic > Freshwater > Lake > Epilimnion/Euphotic zone | place: Trout Bog... | reverse complement strand
TGCTATTGATATAGATACTATTGCTATTGAAATACGCTATGCTGGAAATCACCACGGCAGTAGGAAAGGCATTCAGTAATGCTCCATCTTAGTAAGCATAATTGTTTCCACCAAAGTTAGTCGCTGGGGCATAGTCTTGGAAACTTTGGACGGGATTGGATTGCTGAATGGGTGCTACAACAAAGGTGTTATTGCTATTGTATGTGTTAATGTATGCGTAGTAATTGCTTATTGTTTCACCACTATCATCACACGGCAAACCCGTGAAATTACCTCCAAAATACACATAGGGAAGATTATTGGGGTCTGTTTTTATCGCAAGAACCGAAGCGGTAGGAAGACCACCCGTTGGATTAACGGGTTGAGATGCTCCGTCGTCTTGGCGAATGATAAACAGATATGAACTGGAAGAAGGCGTGTTAGAAGTAAATTGACCGCCAATGACCCAAATATAGACCCCACTGCCGTTAGAGTAAGTAGTAGAAATGGCGAACACAATGTCATTTGTAGTGATTTGACTCGCAAAGGTATTGTCATAAGTGATAGAAGCAATCCCGCTCGTTTGGTAGAAACAGATATTCTGTGGAGGAGTGGAGAATCCACCACTGCCCGAGTTGGTGAATTGACCGCCAACCATCATACCCGCAGTATTATACATTGACCCACCATACAGAGCATACACAGCGTTATTCAGACCTTCTGACCCCGTGTTTGTATCTACAACGGTATAGATGTTGTCCGAAGAGTCTATTTGAAATATGTTATTTGCCGTGTTTCCATTGACAGTAGTGAATGAACCGCCCACCCATAGGCAACTGGTGTTTTGGTTGAATGCGATACAATAGGCAGTTCCAGAAACACTAAATGTAGCAACAGTCGCACCCGTTGAATCATATTTATACACCGCACCCGTACCTCCCACATACAAGTAGCCGTTCCACTGAATAGAACAATACATTGAAGCGACGGGTGGTGAGATGGCGAAGGAAGTGTAATAAGAAGAGGATGGGACTCCCGCATTGATACAAAAGGCGATTTCACTGGGAAAGGAGGGTGGAGCAATGGCGACCGAGCCCAAGGCTTGGGGTGTTGTATTTTCATACTGAAGTTGAAAGGGGCACTTCTGACCGTAATACGCTTGGGGATTTGCCGTTAGACCCGTAAGAGCAGTATTGACATTGACAACGGGGATATTTGCCGTTCCCGTGAGATTGATGTTTGTCCCCGCCGTGATGGAATTAACGATAGAAGAGGAAGCAATGGCTTGTTTAACAAAACTGGTAGTGGCGACTTGTTCGTCTGATGCTGAGGTGGCGACAGTGGGGGCTTGAACGGTGTAGCCCGTTCCCGCCGTTCCGAGTATAACGCCCGAACTGCCTACCAGAATCTGAGAGGTCAAATCCGTTGTAATGACTTTGAACTCTTGACCGCCACCGAGAACAAAGGAGGGATTGCCCGTTGCGTTGCCCGAGAAGGAATAGTTTGCCGTGCTGACATTTCCAGTAAGGGCGGTGAGTGTTCCCGAGATGGTGGGATTGGAGGACGTTCCACCGATAGTAATATTAGAATTACCCGCACTAATTGACGATACACCACTACCACCGGGTGTAAGAAGTTTCCATATAGATGTCGTGGGTTGGGGTGATACATCGGTATTGATTGCTGTGGCCTCATACGCAAAACCCGCATAATCTACTACATTACCTACTACATACGTAGTTGTTGGATTCCACTGTGCGTATGACATCTTATCTGCTATAACAATACAAAAAATAATGTAGTCAAATAGATGGCGGAAGGAGGTATTAAGCAAGTAAGACAGTACCCGTTGGGAGATGACGACATACGTAAGATGTTGGGGAATGACATTAAGATATGGAATTACCCTCAGTTAAAGACACTACAGAACATAGATGAGATGTTTGATAAGAAGGGTAGGGCGATTCTTCTGTTCCCTAATGTGAGTCCTACGTCGGGTCATTGGACGTGCCTTATTAACCGTCCAAATAAGATAGAGTTCTTTGATTCATACGGGGATGCTCCGGACACCGCCCAAAAGGATGGTATGACAAGAAGCCGTTTAGAAATGCTTGATATTGAGCGACCCGATTTGACCCGCTTACTACGAGCGAGTGGGAAGCCCGTATTCTACAACAACAAGCAGTTTCAGAAGGAGTCTAATAATGTGGCGACGTGTGGTCGGCATTGTGTGGTACGGCTACTCTATGCCCCCTACACCCTTGACCGATATAACAAGATTATAGAGTCCAGTGGATTGACTCCCGACGATTTTGTATCGGGCATTACCTTTGATAAACTGCGAAAATAATATGTGCTATTGGTATAGAAGATGGCTTACAATCGTGGTACATTTGAGTCTGTTGGTGGTGTTCAATATCAGCCCGACTACTTGTATTATAATTGCGATATTATCAACAACAATACGCAAGATTTGGGTGCGTCTTATACGATTAGTAATTTGACCGCCACGGCTGACCCGCAGATACGGTTCAACGAAACTCGTGATACGGCGCTCCTTAAGGATGCGTCGCAATATGAGTTCTCCATTGTGCGTTTCACGATGAACGGAGCTAATCGTGATTTGCCTCTTTTTATTCCGAACATAGCAGTAGGGCAAGACAATGTCAATCTGACCACCTACGCAATCGCCCTCACGTATCAGCAGTCGTGGAACACGAATCTCGGAACAACGGCGTTTAACATCGCCCCCAACCCTACTTACCTTACGTACGTTCCCGAAACTCAAAACCCCATTCTCGCACCTACTCCACGCACCCCGTATGTATCTCAAGACCTCAGCAGTCGCTACTACTGGGTACTCACGTATCAACACTGGGTCAATCTCGTCAATGCGACCATTCTACAAGCCCATCAGACACTCTACACTCAATTTCAATCCCAATGGAACTCCACGGTCGGTTTGACTGACCCATTTCCGTATTCAACGTTTGACTCGTTTCAAGCCATCGTCCAAACTCCTCAAGTCGTGTATAATCCTTCCACGCAACGCTTTACTGTTTATGCGGACTCGGATGGCTTTGGGCAACGTCTGACTACTTTCACGGAGATTCCCTATGTGGTGGGAACGGCTGGTGTGAAGACCCCGCCCTCCTTGCGATTCTTTATGAATACAAATATGGGTGGTATGTTTGCGAACTTTGCCACGATTTACTGGAATACTCCGATTGTGCTTAACAGTCTGGGCATCACCTATGACGGCAATACCTATTTGGCATTCCCCGTGGGTGTCCCCGAGGGCTACGTATATGAAATGACGTTTAGCAACAAGTTTTATAGCAATGTGGCGGATTATCGCCTTCCTCCTCAGTCTGGAACGCCTCCATTGGGCTATGTCCCGCTACTGGCTCAGAAAGTCTATTGGTTAAACGAGCAAGATTATAAGAGTGTGGATTCCTTGTGGTCGCCTATCTCTTCTATTGTCTTTACGACAACGCTCCTTCCCATCAAAACAGAGTCCGCATCTGCTCCTAACATTCTGGGACAAGGCAATTTGGGCAACTCCGCACCGACTACGGCATCCGCATTTGACCCCATCATTACGGATATTGCCTTAGACCAACAACCGGGCGGAGCCGACCTCTACCGTCAGTTCATCTACTATGCTCCCACCGCAGAGTATCGTATTTCTGCTCTCGCCCCTTCTAAACAAGAACTCCGCAACGTGGATATTCAAGTCTATTGGAAGAACCGTCTGGATTCTCAGTTGTACCCATTGAATATGTATAACTTGTCGTCCGTCAGCATCAAGATTATGTTCCGACATAAGGGACTGGTGTCTGGGAAACAAGCCCATCATATCTAATTCCGGTCTTTGATGACGGGTATGACGGGTTTGACCCCTAAAAAAAAGATATTGGGAGATTCCTAACACAATTCCCTTTTTTCATCCCGACATTGTCCAAAAATTATTTTAGGGTCTAAACCCGTCATACCCGTCATCTCCTCTCCCGACTCCCGATACGATTTTTTAGAACGGCATTTTCTAAAAAGTGGTATGAACTCTACGGGGGGTGAATCCACCCGTTTTTTTATTTCTGTGGCCTCAGTATAAGAATGAGTGCCGACATTGAGAAACTTGCCGTTCTGGATTCACGCATTGTCCAATCCCGCCCCAAGTTTGCCGTGGAGAAGGGTGCGTTGTCCCTCACCAATGCTCCTTTCAACGCCATTGCCGCTACGGCTTCTCAGCACACTTACAACGTGTATGTCCCAAGTGAAAACGTTTTTGTGGATAGAAAGGTTCTGTGGTCAAGCACTTGCTATATGACCTCCACTCTTACCTTGTCGTCCCTCCCCACCAACGGCGATTCCCTCATCGTCCCGGGTCGTGATTTTGCCCTTGCGATGCTCCCTTTGAACTCTCTATGCTCTACCATTAGCGCCACCATCAACGACACAACTTCTGTAATCAACTCCCAAGATGTAATGTACCCCATTCTGCGTTTGGCGGATAAGAAGAAGAACCGCCTCGTTCGTACGGCTGCGACTCAGATGGACAAGTTCGCCAATTACAATGATGCCTACGGATGCCTCGGCAATCCTCTCCAAGCCTACGACGGCACCGTGATGTATGACAACGTCAATAACGGTTCATTGCCTCAGCTCGTCTTTACTGACTCCACGGGCACTCCGCTTGGCACCGCCTCTCCCGCCTTTGTGGGAGCCACCTATGCGTGTGTCAATGGTATTCCGACCTTTCAGTCTGCCGTGAATAACGGTCTGGTTCATACCATTTACTTCCGCTGGGCTTCTACCGAGCCGATTGTGTTGTCGCCCTTCGTCTTCTCGGATGAGTATGAATGGGATACGGGTCTGTTCGGTCTGAACAACATTCAATTGATTATGAACCTCCAGTCAAGCCCCAGCCGTGTCATTCGTCAGTGCGCTCGTGCGGGTCGTGTTCTGTCGGGTGTCGCCTACAACACCAACGTGCTGGGCGGAAACGTTTTTCAGAACTCTAAATTGAACGTACAGTTCCTTACCCCATCATTGGATGTTCCTCTACCACCAAAATCTTGTGTGCCGTATATGGAATTTCCACGCTACATAACTCAGTATCAGAACGGTACAATTGCTCCGGGTGCGACGGGACAAATCATCTCGCAGACCATTACTCTCCCCGCCATTCCCGATTTGCTGATTGTCTTCGCCAAGCCATCCTCCTACGGTGTCAATGATGGCGATTGGTATTTCCCATTGGCTACATCACAAGATAATGTAGCACAGCCACTAAGTGTCAATTTTGATAACTTCTCCGGGCTTTTGAGCAGTATGAGCACTGAGCAGTTGTATCAGATGTCCGTGAAGAACGGCTTAGAAATGGATTGGAGCAACTTCATCGGTCAAGCCCACTCCTCGGCTGGTTCTTACCCCGCCATTGGTGCCTATGCCGCTCGTCAGCAAGGTCAGACCATTCCTCTGGTTGGTTCAGTGCTGGTACTCAAGCCATCGCAAGACATTACCCTTCAGTCCGGTCAAGCCCCCTCGCTCGTCGGCAACTTCACCCTCCAGTTTAACATCACTGTTAAGAATACATCAGATGTCGCTCAAACTCCTCAGTTGTATGTCATTACCGCAAACTCGGGCTTCTTTGAGTCCATTCGTGGTTCGTCCCGCATCATTAAGGGCGTTCTGTCCGAGCAAGACATCATCTCTGCTCCTCTTGCCCCAATGGGTGTTCGCTCCGAGCTTGACCGTATGGTCGGTGGCTTCTCGTTCTCGGCTCTCGGCAACATCTTGTCTAAGGCAAAGGACATCTATTCCAGCACCAAGCCTCTCGTTTCGGCCGTTAAGGGTCTGCTCCCAGAGTCGGGCTTCCTCGGTAAGGTGAAGTCGGGTTTGGATACAGTGGGCTACGGCACGGGCGGTGGTACGGGCGGTAAGAAGTCGTTGGCTTCCCGTTTGATGTAAAGGATTCAGAGAATCCGAACCCTTTAAAGGGATAAATCAAAAAAAATAAAATATCGCCACATAGTATAAGATGTCGTCAGCGTTTATTCTATCTGGAGCCCCCGCATCTCCGATTCTATTGCGCTCCGGTCAAGCTACTATTCCTCAGAACCTTCAGTTAATCGCAGTCGTAGATGCGAGTATCACTGCTTCTTCGGTTGTAGTCGCCTCCGCAGTTTCTGACAACGGCGTTGTCCCAGCCACACAGTCCGTCGCAGTGTGCCTCCAAGCTGGTGTAGGTTTTACCATTCGTTCTTCGGCAGTCGCTACTAACCCGGGCTCGGGTCTTGTCTGTCAGTGGGCAGTTCTCAAATACTAAGCGTATGTATATCCTTCCTTGTTATATCAATATAGAACAGAAGATGTCCTATCTTGATGTAGTTGCTACAATCAAAGGTTGTATTCATTATCCCACGATTACCCTTACGGGTTCTGCCGAGTCCTCTACCATAGAATTGATATGGCCAATGAGTTCGCAGAGTAGGGGTCTTTCGCCCAATCGCCCTTTATCTTTGTCGCTCGTTTGCGGTAGTTGTCCCTATGTTGTTCCTTCTTCGGGTCGTGAATCAGAGAGTACAAAAGGTAATCTCCTAATCCTACCGCACCAAAGCGTATGATTTTACCATCCACATTAGGAATCTGAAACTTATGTTTCTCATCAGTGCTGAAACTTAACATATTATCGGCGAGTCCTTGTTCGTGAGCCTTCTTCTTCGCTACGGCAAGATAGTCCATTGGATTCACTCTCCATTCGTGTAATTGCTTTAATAACCGAGGCATTGGTTTAGAAACCCCTTGCCCGTGTTGAGCCACGTCTGCTATGCCTCCCAAATCCGTTAAAGCACGAGCGATTCTACTTGTCCAAGACGGGACTTCTTCTACTAATGTATCAATGGGTTGTTTCACAAAGGAATAGATTTGCGGATTCCCTAATCCGCTTCCCGTTAGAAGACCCATTACAAAGTCTTGACAATTACAACGGAAGGCATCATAATACAGAAACTTATCACCCATCACACGCTTCGCACCGTCAATCAAATCGTTCATTGTAAGGGGGCGATGAAAGGGAACGGGCATTGTTTCCGAGTCCTTATTCAAAGGAGAGGCATTATGAATCTCAATGACGGCATTTTTTTCAATGGTGAATCGGTGTTGAGTGGTGGGACTGACGGCGACAACGCATTCTAATTGGAGATGGAAGAACTTGTCATACGAGTATTTCTTACGCAAGTCGTCCCATTTACCAAGCGAGATGACATTGAGGGCGGTATTAAGTCCCGATTGGATGGGTTCTCTACGCACAAAGAGTTCAATAATTGGCTTATTCCCATCATCAGCCAAGACCCGACGCACCATAGGAGATAGATTTTTACGAGGAGCAGTACCAGACACCACATTACTAATAGAGGATACGACATTTGATACGTTGTTTTTTACCACGTGAAAGGCAGTTCGGGCGGAGTTCCATAGGTCGCCAAAGAATCCACTTCCTTTCATTACGGGTTCAGAGCCGTAGTCTTCTTTTGCCCGTGTAAGAATCGCTTTGACGAGTTTGGAGGGGATGGAATAGCGTTGTTCAATGGTGGGTAGGTTGGTGAGGTTTGCTATGACACCCTTGCGATTGACCTTTTCCGTATGCGGTCGGAGGTTCATAGGGAAGTTGCTCCAGAAATCCGTGGGTTTGTGTTTGAAATCGCCATAGAGGCTATAGAGTGTTGTTTCACGGTTCGGCAGTTTCTTGATTTCCGCATCGTGTCGCATCATTCCACGGGGATTCTCAATCGTGTAGAGGAGTTTCGGATTCTTAGATTGAAAGTACTTGATGATTTCAATGGTTTTATGTAGAATGGCGGTGCCTTCTTTCGCACGGTCAGAGGTAGGGACGGCGGTTTTGGTGTTTCGTTCTTTGAATCGGTAGGCAATGACGCTAAACGTATTACAAGGAGGGGATGCCCAGATGTAGTCGGGTACAAACTTGTTTTCTTCTGCCCACTTCTTGTAATCCCAATGGAGTATATTCGCTTCAATGTCGGGAGTGTATTTTGATTCTAAATCCAGCGACACTACGTTAAAACCGAGTCGCTTCGCTACTTTTCCAATAGAGCCAGTGCCTTTAAAGAACTCAAACATATTCAGATGCTTTGGGTCGGGTGCGATTTTGCCCGAGCCGTGTAAGACGGATAGTTTCATTCCTTTAGGGATGCCTTCTCCCACAAATAAGTTCCTATCCAATCCCGCTTCATCTTCCAGTTTGTTCTTGCCTCGGATTCCCGCATAGCCCAACGCACCCGCCCACGGGTTCGCCGTCCAATTATCACGGATGTTTTGTAGGAACTTCTCATCGGATTCACGTATCATTCTATCTAAGTCTTCTTTGGAGGTCTTGCCTTCTTTGCGTAGTTTGGCGAGGCGTGAGTATTCCAAATCGTGGGCTAATGCTCCTTCGTCAATGATGTCTGTGGGTGGATGGGTGCGGAGGTATTCATCATCTAAACGGTTGAATGCTCCCGTGTAATTCGTTCCCGTGAGGGTCGCCATTCCTCTGTCCTTCCAATCCCGTTTAATCATATCTACTTTATCGCCTACTGCGTTCCATACATCTCCAAAGAAGCCACCACCTTCTTGAGGCAAATGGACATATAAGGCTCTCATTTGGGCTTTCGCACGTTCTAACGGCATCGGGTCTTTGCTATGCTTCTTACCCGTATCCTTGGTGATGACCCAATACAAGTCTTTTCCACGAGCCTTTCGTAGTTTATACGGCATTATCTACTCAGAATGCGATTTTAAATCCGACCGGAAATTATGATGGGTATGACGGGTTTGGGCATCAAAATAATATTTTGGACGATTCCAGATAAAAAAACGGTTTTCATTTCCGATTCTCCCAATATTTTTATTTTAGGGGTCAAACCCGTCATACCCGTCATCAAAGATGACGTTATGAAACCGAGGGGTCATACCCGTCATAATGGATTCCCGTCTAAAAAAGAATCGTCCGCAGAGTAGAATGGAACACGTCCTTAGAACCTTATTGCGACTCCTTAGTCATCCATCCATTGTAGAACGTAGGGAATTAAGCGTGAAGATTTCAAATCTGATGACGGATTTACAATCAGTCATCGCATATGAGAAAGCCAAAACCTCCCGTCCGACCAGTCCGTGCCCTTGTGGGTGCGACTCAAGAAACATAGTATATGATTGTTAGGTGAGAGTCGCAAATGTGCCCACAATGTCATAACTCAGAGATAGAGCAGTAATCGTTGTTGTGGTTGCTGGAATTGTATTGACATAAGAAGCAATATTGATGTATATCTTATTGCTCGTTAGACCGCCAGTGGGAGTCCAATTCCATACCACATTATTCAGTGTATTCGTAGTGGTGCTACTGGGGTTTGCCGTGGAAACGGAGAAATCCATCGCACCTTCTAAGATACTCCAATCACCATTCAGAGTATTGCTGGGGTAGATAAGGAAGTTCTGAGCGACTCCAGATGTGGTAGAAGCAGTTGTAGTAAGTTGCCCTATGTAGAAAGTGAAGTTATTACAACCCGTGTAAGCAGATGGAAGGGTAATGGTGAATACGGTCTGGGGATTGGCGGGGGTGGTATTGTTTAATACATATCCCGTGCTGGGTGGGTCTGGGATAGTATAACTTAGCGTCTGGCGTGTTGTATTTCGCACGGGGTTAGTAGAAGTAGAAGACGCACTAATAATAGGGGCGTTAGACGTTCCCGTAATCACCACGTTAGAACCCGCCGTAAGCGACCTCACCCCCGTATTAGTAATAGTAATCGCAGAAGAACCCGATACGCCAATTCCAGCCCCACCAATGATGGAACTAATCGTACCACTGCTTCCTTGATTTGCCCACCACGTAGGAGAGGAGTTAGGAGCGTGATTAATGTTCGCACCTTGAAGACTTACATATACATTACCTTCATACGCTACAATATCGTCAATGATGTAGGTAGTAGAAGGATTCCATTGAGCGTAGCCGGACATATCTACCTTTATCTACATAAAATTATTGTTGATGTAATAGTTCAGCGTTCTTTTGCGACACCATATACTGAGGAAAACCCTTGCTATACGCCAACCAACGACTGCCTAATTTGCGTTGCCTCTTGAGGTCTTCTTCATCTACACCAATGTAATTCTTCAGCAAATAGCGGAGGGCGTGATAGGAGGTGCTGAGCGGATACACTACAACATTAGTGGCTTCATTAAGAAGCAGACGGGTCTTCTTGTAGTTGGTGAGGTAGTGCGAAAGGCAGAGCATAGTCGTATTGGTGTGGCGACCCATAATGGCCAAATCATCTACAATTTTGGTAATGACCTTCTCGGCTTGACCCGTTAGAGTGTCATAATCATCAAAGATGACCATACAATCCTTGAACTCGTCCAAATCGGGATAGTCATCAATAAAGGATTGAATATTGACACGCTTCAAAAACTTCAATGCGTCTAAGGTAGAATCTTCGTTGAGTTTAGAAACAAGGTAGATGCCTCGGTCTGGATTAATTTTATGGTAGTAATGAGCCAATTGCTTCGCAATGTATGACTTACCACTCCCACTCTGACCCGCAATGTACCATACTTCACGTTTCGTCGGGTCGCAAGAGGGGAGTAATTCAAACTGACCTTCATCATCTAACTCCACGCTCTTATCGCAAGAAGCGTCCTTCATCATCTTCTCATAGACTCCCTTGAGTTCCTCGTCTTCCTTAAGGTCAGCCACGGCAACGCCTTTATGGTAGGCTTCTTCTAATCGGACAAATGCCTTGGTGCGTTCGGCGGGTTTGAGGTGAGCCATTGCTTTGGCGTAATGAGAACGGTTAAACGTCTTCATCTTATCGGCGGGTTTGGAACCGGAAGAAGCGTCCATATGGAGGTAAAGAACTTCGCCGTCCTTAGAGCCTCCTTTGACACGGGCGATGGGCTTGTCGGCTTTGTCCTTCTTCTCAAAGGATAGGTAGGGCATTCTGATTCAGACGGAGGGAATAATTTTACGGAATATACCAAATAGATGGTGGATGCGGTAAAATAATAGCAACATCCACCACGGGTTGAAACGGGTTAAACCCACCCGCATCCACCGTGATGACGCAAGTGAGCCTCCATATAGGGCTGGGCTTCGTGTTGTAGAATCGCATTGAGTTCGTCCCGTATGCGGAGCAATCGTGGGGCAATAAGATGTTCGGGCAGTTTCAGCGTCGCACGTATCTCACTGACAATTGTATCGTCCTTCTTAAGATAAGAACCGAGTGTGTAGATGGTAGAGAGGCGCTGAATGAATTGGTCAATCTCAAAGCGTATTAACGCAATGGGAACACGCTTATACTCTTGAAACAGAGTGAGAAGTGTATCCATATCACCTACAATATGATAGAGTCGTCCTAAGTCAGAGTTTAGAACAGAGTTAAGCGACTTCAATTCGCTTGTAGAGTGATTCAGTTTCGCAAGGGCAAATAGACGCTTGAGAACTTTGAAGTAGTTTCCTTCGGCTTGGTAGGCGATAATGGATTCCATTAGACTCGTGCGGATTTGTATGGGTTCGGGATTCAGCACTTTTCCATTACAACGGAACTCATAGATGACACTGAAATCCGTGAAGCGATTGTTCTGAACCAATCCAATTGTATCTAATTTGGTAATACCGGGCGTATGAAAGGCTTCTTCTAATGTAATGAATCCACCACCACGGAGGGGCTTCTTATTCGCAAGAACTTCGGCGACTGTCCAACGGAGAATGTGAAACTTAATTTCGTTCTTCGCCATAAGGAACTCGGCGGATGTGGGAGAATCCTTGAGGAGAGAATCGGCTCGTTCGGCTTCGGATTCGGTGATGAGTTTTGCCTCCAATAAATGATGTACCTTATTACGACATTTGACCGAGCTATACCCCACTAACTTCCCGTTTTCCACGTGGGCGGTTCTGGGAATGACCCGCCACGATTCCACGACACCCGCTTTAATATCACCAATATACACGTTCGGCATACTACGTAGTTTCTTGATGTTAGATTGAAATCGCTCCCGCAATTCACGTAGTACGGCTTCTACGTTTCCTTTCTTATTGATTACTTCATAGCCGTCATAATCACCAGCATACTGTTGAGAACGCAACGACATAGACCCCACCAAATGGAGGTCGTTGTCCATTGTCATCGCATCCAATATCGCAACGGCATCGGAAGGATAATCCTCTGGGTAATCTTTGGAACGTGTGATGTCCATCTACTCAGACTCAGAAAATTGTTTGGAAGTGATGACGGGTATGACGGGTTTGGACATCAAAATAATATTTTGACAACGTCCGACCAAAAAACGGTTTTTTGTTTTGTTTTTCTCCAATATCTTTTTTTTAGGGGTCAAACCCGTCATACCCGTCATAATGGGTTTTCACTTTTCAGTTTGACTCGTTAAGAACGTTAAAAACCGCAAAAAAAAATATGACGGGTTTTTTTGGTTAAAAACCCATACCCGTCATACCCGTCATATCGTGAATCCTACCGTGCGACACCGCATCGGATTTTTTTGGAACTTCAGAATAGATATGCCGACCATTTGTGAGATTAAGATGGAATTGAAGGAACTCGGAGTCAAAGGGATTACGGGGAAGAACAAAGCGGAATTGATGGCTATGCTGGAACACGCTAAAGCACCTAAGCCAAAGGGCATTCCGACTCCACGAAAGAAGAAGCCAATCATTGAAGCAGAAGCACCAGCACCCGAACCAGTTAAACCGAAACGAGAGATAGAATGGAATCCATCACAAAAAGCATTCTTTGATTTCCAAAAACAACAGAAGGAGAAGGCAGAAAAGAGAGAGTCTGAAATTACGGAAGCATTAAAGGAACTAAGACAAGTAATGTCGGAAGCCATTGAAGCATCAAAAGAGGGAGGTCTGTATAAGAAACGTGAGAATTGGAAAGGCAAGGCTGGGTTTATGAAGAAGATAGACAAATTGTGGGAGAAGTTTCCGGCTGGGATTGATTTGTTCCGACGAGAGATTCCATTTAACTTTGGCTGGAATCCAAAAGAGTAGAGTGGAGAATTACACGAGCATTATATGTATAGGACAACTGGACGGAACATTGATTGAGATGCGTTTATTCCGGCGAGGAAAAATGTTTGCTTCCGGTAGAAAGAATGAACGCCCCAACGCAGAAAAAAGACATTGCCTTCGGTACGCAATCTGAGAAAGCTAATCTGGACATCCTCCAAACGTTCTTAGACACACAACTGGAACGTAAGGGTGGTTATGCCGTATTTGACTTTGAGAATCCGCAGAAGACTATCTTCGTGGAATTGAAGAGTCGTCGCATCAAGCACGACACCTACGATACGGCAATCATCGGATTTAACAAAATTGCCTTTGCTAATCACTTTGATGATGGTACGCAATTCTGGTTTGCCTTCTGCTACACGGATGGTGTTTTTGTCATCAAGTACAATAAGACTCAATTCAATGAGTATGAAGTGCGGGACAACTATGTTCGTGGAGCAAGAAATGATACAACCAATCAACCGCAAAAGGTAGTGATGATTCCGATTAGCGACCTTACTGAATTAGTAGAAGAAGATGAAGTGGATGAAGTGGAAGAGAAGATGGACAATGTTGTCATCACTCCACAAGTCCCTCCGCCGATAGAAGTCCCCATTCAGAATAAACATCAAAATCCATTCCATTAATAGAATGGAGAGCTACTTAGAGTTCGTAGATGTAAAGATGGAAACACTACGGGGGTTGTCTAAGACAATAAGAGATACACCATTGAATAACTCTACTAAACAATCGCACTGTGAATACAGAAAGCATTATGTAGATATACTACAAAGCATTGGTAAGGTGCTTTCCTTATGTCAAGAAGAAATAACACAACAAACCGAACGCATTAATCGCCATATTGATGAACTCCGAGCGGTAAAAATGTAGTAAATTGACTTAATTACTATATGTAATTATATATAAATCGCTATATTATTACATATTGAGATATTACGCTGAAAAAATCCGGATTTTTTAATGTGAAATATGGTTTTTATATGAGTAATTACACTAATTACACTAAAAATAGAGTAATTAAACTCCTTTTTAGTGTAATTATGTTCTTTTTTAGTGTAATTCTTTGACTTCCATATCTTTGTGCGCCGTAGCCTCTTCAATCAGCGCTTTAAGACGGTCGGGTTCAATCTTTTTCACAAGTTTCTGACGTTTTTCCTCATAACGCCGACGTTCTTCCAATTCTTCGGGTGTCCAAACTTTGTCTTCCACATCAGATGGATTCATCTTGTGAGCCGTAGCATCTTTAAACAACGCTTTAATACGGTCAGATTCAATCTCTTTCATACGTTTCTGACGTTCTTCCTCATTGCGACGACGTTCTTCCAATTCTTCGGGCGTCCAATCCACGTAAGGGACGCAAATGGTCGTGTTTGAACTGCCGTCCCAATCAGAGCCAAATGATTTGACAATCTCCAATACCGCTGGAAGGTCTTTTTCTTCAATGTTATGGGCTAAGTACAATACATCATCGCCTCTGTTCAAGTCTTCCGCCATCTGATTGTGGTAGAAAACATAACTGTCGTTTTCATTCTTCAATTCTGACCCTATCTCAGCGTGTCCGCACGTTCCGCAACACGTCCAATCCGCAAGGCATACAATTCCTTGTCTTTCTAACATATCAAAGAGGAACTCAATCTTCTTCTGGAACTTGTGGATGTTGTCTTTGTCTAACATTATGTGTTTGATGCCTTCTTTTATGGATTCTGAACCATCAACTTTATTGTTTTTATATCATACAGCGATTCGCTGTGTTTATGACGGGTATGACGGGTTTAGACATCAGAAAAAAAAAAAGGACGACGACCGCCCGTTTTTCCCTTTTTCTTTTTGTTTTTCTCCAATATCTTTTTAGGGGTCAAACCCGTCATACCCGTCATATCTACTTGGGCATCACCGCCTCACGATTCAGATGGGTTCCTCCATATCAAAGGGGTTTCCTAAATCTGACTCCCATCTCACGGATACTATCCATTCCATCGGCATCCCATCCTTATCTCCCGTTTCGTGGTCAATCTGACAATCCACTTCAAACGTCATAATCCCACTCCAGCACGAGCGGTCATCATTCAATGCCTCCTTCCATTCCTCCAGTTTTTTGTTAAGATACTTGTCAAAGTCCTCACACTTCATCTCATTGGTACGATGGAATGTTTCGTCCATCTCATAATGAAACGGATACTCGTCAAACACTTTCACACATATACGCTTCAACTTCTTCAATTGCTCCTTGACGCTCTTCTTCAGTTCGTTTTGTTCTACGGGCATTCTTGTTGGGTTCTGACTCATTGAATGGAATCTGACCCGTCAGTTTTGTATTTCTATATCGCACAGCGATTCGCTGTAGGGTGTCCCTACAGATGAAAGAAGACAAGAAAAAGAAGGGCTACGCCTTCAATTTTTCTTTTGGTGTCTTTTTTTTTGTCTTGGAGAGTGGAATTGCTTACCACAACGTATTCAGTTTGACTTTCTTGCCATCACGCTCTACGTAGCACTTCGCAAACCCACAAGAAGTGGAAGCGCCACGACCGCATTGACCATCCTCTTTCATAATATGACGGAAGCGGGAGCAGAGCGTCGTCGGCGACATAGCATACATACGCTTCGCCGTCCATACACTCTCATTATCATAGTCGTCAATGAGGAAGCCGTTATGCGACTCATAGAACGTCGCCACAAAGAGGCGGTACTGCCCCTTCATCTCCCCATCATTGATGAGTTCTTTGGAATACACCTTCTCCCCATTAAGGAGGATATTCTTCAGAATCACATCCTTCGTGGGAATACGCACGGCAGATTTGCGAAGGACTCGTTCCACTTCATTCTTTTTCTTGGACTCCAGTGCCTCCACTCGGGCAAGGAGCGATTGGTATTCGCTTTGTTTAATCATCACCTCCACGTCAGCCTCTTCCAGAAAGGAGGGAGCCTCCACGGGAGCCTCCACGGGAACCTCCGCTTCTACGACCGCCACAGTGGGTTTCTTGGTCGGGCGTTTGCGAGGCACAACGGGCGACGCCACGGGGACGGGGGAAGCCATCGGAAGAGCGGGGAGAGCAGAATCGTTTTGAGCGGACATCTTGGATTATTGGATTGTATCGGATTGACTTACTCATTAGCCGTTTCGTCCCGTCAAACTTTATATCCGATTACCCCACAGCGATTTGCTGTGTCCTATATTATAACCACTCTATACCATAAAAAATAGAGTGTAGTCTATACACTCTTTTTTTTAGTTTTATAGTGTCTTTTGCTCCTTATTCGTCGTCTTCTTTGAAGTTGTGTTTGCGTCGGCACGTCGCACATTCCCACTTCTTGCGACGTTCTCCACGTGCGTCTAATTGTTCCGCTTGGTGGGCAATGTACTGCGTGAGGCACGGCTTACAATAGTAATGTCCGCAGTTGGTAATCTCCAGATTGCCGTCCTCAATCATCTCCATACAGATGGGACATTCCCACTTCTTCTTCAGAGCCGTCGCCATCTCTTTCATCTCTTCCTTAATGTGAGGAGGGATTCCGTTGTCTTCTACGATACGCACATAGAAGGTATGCGTTCCGTGGTCGCCGTGTAAAGCACCATTCACTTGGTCATAGAACTTTGCCCACGCATACGCTTTCTGCTTACGAGCGTATTGGAGTTTATTCGTCAGTGATTCAATGGTCGCCATCTTTGGTCTATCTATATAGGGTTTGATATGTCAAGTTTTATAGGATATACTTACACAGCGATTCGCTGTAGGGCAGTCAAATATAAAGTTTGATGGGTCAAAACCTCAGAAACAAACCCACAGATTCAAACAAGCAATCAATCCAAGCAATCAATCCAAGCAATCAATCCAAGCAATGCCGAACACTTACCTTACGATTATCCACCCGAACGGCGAGGTCGTCCAACGTATGGTGGATAAGAACCACTTGATGGAAGAACTCCAAACCGCAGTGGGAGGACACTTTGAACCCGTGGCGATGTCCAAGTTGGTCGTGAATGATGTCGTGATGCGTGAGCGTGTCAAGGGGCGCAAGATTTACGTCAATGAAGCCCCCCGCCGATTGGATGACCATCAGTTCTTCTGTATCAAAGGAGGGTACTATCGTGATGGCTTTCCCGAGATGATGACGATGGAACTCCATAAGAAGTGGTGGGTTAATGTCAATCGCCCCGTCCAAGGCGTAGTGGTTGCCGTGAGCAAGAACGCTCCTTATGAAGCCCCCGCTCCAGTCCCGCAAGAGCGTGTAGCGACTCCGCCTATCCGTCAAGTAGAGAGTCAAGTCGCACTTCCCGAAGTTCCAGCGGGAGTAGATATTGAACCACTTCCCGTGCCTCAGCGTCGCACGTGGTGGGAGGTTGATGCGACCACGGGCAAACGCACCCTCCGTTGTAATGCCGACTTTGACAAGATGATGATGGGACTCCTCCACTCGGCTGATGCGAAGTAATGACGGGTATGATGGGTTTCGCACACAAAAACATAATACACAAAAAACCGAATAAAAAAGGGGGCGACCCCTCTTTTTATTCTGTATCTTTTTTTAGGGGTCAAACCCGTCATACCCGTCATTACTGCGAAAGACCGCTTAACTCTGTGAAGAGAGAACGGAGTGTAGTCGTTGAATCTGCCGACAACGGGAGTTTGTAGGGTTGTTTCTTGCGATGGTGGTCGGTCTTCTTCCAAACCTCAAGATACACTTCCTCGGGAGCGACAGTGTATTCCCACTCCTTTGATTCAGCATACTCTGCGGGAATGGAGTTGGTTTTCATAATCATTCGGGTCGTGGAGATGAACCGCACTTGCGGAGTGTAGCCCTTCTCCTTTAACACCTCATTCCACGCCGACGGGAGATGAATTGCGGATGGTGCCATTGTGTATTGTCAGAATGTAGTAGTCTTCTGGTCTGCTATTCCATTGGGGTTTTTTCCCGTCAGCTTTTTTTGACCACTATACCACAGCGATTCGCTGTGCGTATAATGATACAGCGATTCGCTGTGTGGTAATGGGCGGTAAAAACTGATGGGACATTCCGGCAAAAACCAAGACCATAAAAAACCGATGGCGTCGGCATCCATTGAAACCATTATCCAAGATTCCATTCCGGCGGGGGATTCCCCCCGGTCGGTAAAAAAGTCAGCGACCGTGGTAAAAACGGACGGAATTATTCTCTCTGCCCAAGGTAGAACAATGACCGCAACAGAAACCGCCACGGCAACAATGACCAAGATTGTAAAGCAAGAACGGTTTGATGAGGACATTATGGCTCAGATGCTGGTAGATACTCGTATCTCCACGGATGACCGAAAGCGTCTGAGCTATTACTTTAAACACGCACGGATTACCGTCGGCAAGGCAAACGTGTCCTACGGATTGGGCAAGAACTGTCAAGACTTGCGGATTGGACGACTCTATCCCGAGGGAGGAGTGGGTCTTCAGTCCTTCCGCCACGACATCCGCACTCCGTTGTTGGCGAAGTACTATTGGGACATTGATATGGAGAACTGTCATTACAATATCGCTTTGAAGTTTGCCCGTCAGTATGGAATTACTCACTCGGCGATTGAGCGGTATTGTACTCATCGTGATGAGTGCTTAGCCTTGTACTCGGATGACCGCAAAGTAGCAAAGACGGCGTTCCTCAAGATTGCCTATGGTGGCGACATTGCCCTCTACCGTGAAGACTATGAAGATGTTGGCTCCCATAATCCCAAGCCCGAAGCCATCACGTTCATCCGTGATTTGAAGCAAGAGATGACGATGTTGGCGGAGATTATGTGGAGTCGCTTTCAGCATCTCTACAAGTTGAAGTGCGGTAAGGAGAACAAACCCATTGAAAAACGGAATAACAGTCGTGCCGTGTTGATGTCATTGGTGCTACAAGACGAAGAAAAGATTTGCCTCCTTGCGTTGGATGCCTTCTTTAGTAGCATTGAGCGATATATGGGTCTGCTCATCCACGACGGCGGTGCCGTGGAGAAACTGGAGGGTGAATTGGAGTTTCCTCCCGAATTGCTGGTGGCGGGTGCGAAAGCCATCTTTGAGAAGACGGGCTACTCTTTCCGTCTTACGAGCAAGTCAATGAAACATAACTATGAAGCCCCCATTCAGAGCGGGAATGCGTATGCGAAGATGAAAGCCGATTTTGAAAAGCGAAACTTCCTTATCGGTGCGGTACTCAATAAGATTACCCACGACGGCATCCGTTTGGAGATGAAGATGGCCGAGGCGAACGTCGTGTATGCGAACTTGTCCTTTCCGAAACTGAATCCGAAAACGCTGGAGATGGTGGATACTCCCTTCTTGACCGAGTGGGTTAGGGACAAAGAGCGCCGTGATTATGAGCGTTGCGACTTCATCCCGAATCCGTCTAAGTGTCCCGAAACGGTATTCAATCTATTCAATGGCTTTGCCGTGGAGGAAGTGTATCACCGTGAAGTAGAACAGAATGGCGAGATTGACGAGAAGGAGATGATGGCGTTGATTGAGCCGATTAGAAAGCATAACCGAGTGATGTGTGGCGGTGATGCGACGTTCTACGAGATGTGGGAAGCCAACATCATTCAGAATCCCGACATCAAAAGCGATGTGGGCTTGTTCTTTAGGGACAAGGGCGGTTTGCTCTTTGAAGGCGGTGGTACGGGCAAGAACGTTATGATGGACTGGTTTGGAAACAAGATTCTGGGAGAGCAATACTATCTTGTGGTGGATGACAATTCCTTGCTCTATAGTACGTTCAATTCCGTCTTTGAAGGAAAACTCCTTATCTTTGTGGAAGAGGCGGCTGGAAAGGACAATCATAACAATAGCGACGTGTTGAAGTCCAAGATTACAAAGAAACGTGGTGCGATTAAGAAGAAGATGATAGCGGAATACGTCGTCAATGACTACGCACGATTCATCTTTGGCTCTAACAATCAGAATCCGCTTCCCATCAAACAAGGCGACCGCCGTTTGGCGGCTTATGATGTGGAAACAACGTTCCGCAATGACGTAGGATACTTCAATGGTCTTGTGAGTGCGATGGAAGATGTCCGTGTTCAGTCTGCGTATTATCAGTATCTGAAGACAATGGACATCTGGCGTAAGCCAATTGACTTTCAGCGTAATCGCCCGATTACCGATGCCTACATTGACATCCGTCAATTGAATGCTCCTCCGCATATGAAGTGGTTGCGACACGAATTGCGACGTGGTACATTACCGATGGAATCGGGTGCGAGAGAATTGTATGGACGCTTCTGCCGTTGGTATGATGCTGGAAACCGTGAGGCAGAACGCCGTCTGACGGAAACCGCATTCTGTAAGTTGATGAAAGAAGCCTTTGTCGTGGAAGAAGAACCCGAGTTAGGCAGTTGCTCCATCTCTGACCAAAAGCATACAATGAACGGCACGATTCATAAGTTTGACTTTGTGAAGTTGATTGATGGAATGGAGAAGCTTCACTTACTGAAACGAGGCGAGTGTGCGGTCAATCACGAAGGATTCCTCATTCAGATGGAAGCCGATGAATAATCAGAGGGATGACGGGTATGACGGGTTTTACCCCCTAAAAAAAGATATTGGAGAAAAACAAAAAGAAAAAGGGAAAAACGGACGGTCGTCGTCCGTTTTTCCCTTTTTCTGATGTCCAAACCCGTCATACCCGTCATATTTGGGTTGAAACGGTAAAATATGCCCCGATTTTCTATCCACGGTATAGAATGAAACCCGATGCCTACCGCCAGTATTACCAAGAGAATCGTGAGAAGATTCTGGAGGCAAACAAGGAACGACGACGTATCAAACGGCAAGATGAAACGCAACGGCTCCGCTTACGAGAACAAGAACGAGTGGCTCACTACCAACGCCGAGCCAAAGACATCAAAGATGCGTTTCTTGAATGTGCCGAACGTGCCGAGGGAGAATGGAAGACCGTCTATCAAAAACTGGCGACCTTACATAACTTAGGCCGTATCACCGCCAAACAGTTTGAGTTTCTTCTGACTCTACGAAGTGCGGAAGAGTAAATCCAATACTATCACGTTTATAGTAGAATGACTGAGCCTACTATAAAAGTGAATGAAACACTGGAAAAACCGAAAGAGAAACCGAAGCGTCCCGGTCGGAAGAAAAAGGTTGTACCCCCTATGACGATTACGGTTCTGCCGACCCCTTTGATTCTGACGTTTGAGTAGCTTCCTTCTTGTAGTAATCCCGTTGTTGTGCGACACTATGTCCCATTGCCTCGGCATCCGCTTTCTGCTCCTCAATCAAATCACCATACTTATCACTGATGTAAATGTGGCGTAGCAGTGATGACCCAATCTTCTTACCAAAGATACGATTCAATACACGGGTAATCGCATTCACAGCAGTCAAAGGCGTTCCATCTTGAGCCACCAATAACTTTACGGGGTCAGCCTTGCGCTTAGCCATACCCTTCCATAACGGGTGATACTTCAGATAGGCATTGATGGATGTCATTAGCGGAACGGGAATGTCGTGCGTCTGGACACCGTGCTTTTTAGCCGTCTTGTACTTACAATAAATAAATCGGTGCGTCGCCATATCCAAATAGTTCTTATCTTGAGGCATCTTGTCGTTCCACTTCTTCACGATGTACATATCCAAATAGTCTTGATTGCGACGAGGCTGAATGTCCGTGTAGAGTGAAAGCACTACGAATTGTAGCAGAGTGTCAAACTCAGCGGGTGTGATGTTCTTCTTGAATGTCGCCACCTCCGCCTTCAATGCGTCCTTGCGTTCCTCAATCTCCTTCCAACTGAGCCAATTCTCCTTCTGCTTCTCCGTCTTCTCGTTCTTGCCCTCTTGCTCACGGACGGCTTCCGTACGCTTCATCATCGCATCATAATAGTGCTGATACACTTTCTTAAACGTGGGTTTGTTCTTATACAAACTCAATGCGGATACAATGGTCGCCAATAACGCCCGTTGCGTTGTTTCAGCGTATTCACTTAACCGTTTGTCAATCGCTTCCGTGTCCTTGATGAAAGACAGATTCTTAAACGATTTCTTTCCATTCAATGCGTAGAGTGATTTGATGTAGGCGTTTGCGGTACTCTCCGCCACCTTACGTTCCTCCATTAGTTGCTTAGCCAATTGTAGCATAAACTCGGTTGCCTCCATTTTCTTTCTACTCATCGGAAAGATTATTTTTTATGCCGGAAAGAACACACCGTACTTTTTTACTTCCTACCTCTCGGTTTGGGCTTAGATGCCTCTTCTTGCCTCGCAAACTCCCGTCGCTGGTTCTCCTCCCATTCCCGTTGCTTACGTTCAAAAAAGGCTTGATTCTCTTGACTCGTGGTATGTCGCCATCTACCTCCGTCCCATACACCGTGTTGATACAATAGAAGCCAATTGTCATCTTGACGTAGTTCATTTCTATAATGTTCCCTTGCCCAATGGTCTAAATCAGAATACCCGTAATGACTCAAACGGGGCGGTAATTGACGTACATTCTCATTATGTTGAACGTGAAAGCGGATGCTCTCATATAATCGTTCCACTGCCTTTTTTCCTTTGTCTGTCAATGAACCATAGCGGAGTGAATACGCTTGATTATTGTCAATGAGTGCCTTCTTTATCATTTCATTGGTCTTATTTAATGATAAAATACCTTCTGGTAAAGGTGCGGGTGCTTCTGGTTCTTTTGGTTCTGCGGGTGGAATAGAATGTTCTTCTTTGCGTTTGGGTTCTTCCTCTTCCTCCTCCGATTCACTTTCACTTTGTGCTTCTGGAGCGGGTTCATTCCGCTCCGCCACGGAGAACGCCCTACGTGCCTCCTTCTGTTCATCCGACTCTTGCGACTTTTTGTTTGATTTACGTTTGGATTTATACGGTTCTGTGGGCGGTGCTTCCCCTCGCTTCCGTTCAAATGGTACGGCACGGGCGTTTCCAAAGTGCTTTTGAATGAATGGACTGGCTCCATATTCCGATTCATTGCTTCCTCGTTGGTCGCCATTGGCTAATCTACGATATTCAAACTTAGCGGGAGCTTTCATATAAGAACCGGGATGAAGTTCCCACGTCGGATTTCTGTATTGTCCCTTGTGTTTTAACGCATTTTCCGCCATCAATCGGCGAATAAATCCCGATTTTTTTGTAAAACCTCCCGCAAGATGACCTAATCCCGCACCGTGTAGCATATCGGCTAATTCTGGATTCATTTCTAATATTCCGGACAAAAAAAATCGGACACGATAATATAGAGATGACACGTCTTGGAACTGCGATGGTGCGACTTGCCCATAAAGATATGGCGGATGAACGTGCGATGGAAAAACAAGAAGAACGTGCGTGGGGCAGTGATAATCCCATTCATAGTGGTGTCAGTGGCTCGGGTGCGACTCCATCAATGGGACTCTCTCAAATCCGTGGCGGTCGTAAAGCACACGCTAAAATGATGGAAGAACACGACGGCGACGCAATGGCTCAAGGACACGCCCTCGCCGAACATCTACATAAACTCCACGGACACGGCTATGCTCGTTCCTTTCATAAGGGAATGGAAGGAGGACTCGGTACGGGTCGCTACGAAGGCAAGGGATGCGGTGGTATGACTGACCGACGAGCAATGATGACGGGCGGTATGGATTTTGATGCGGATACTCAGCACTTTGACAGTCATCATATGAAGGGTGGCTTCTGGCTCCCACTTCTTACCTCTGTGGGACTCCCTCTGTTGGGCAAACTGTTAGGCAACGGTCATATGAATGAGAAATGTCATAAGGAAATGGAGAAGCTCATCAAGAAGCACGAGGAGAAATACCATAAGGGTCAATTGAAGGGTGGCTTCTGGGGTGCGTTGGCTTCCGTCGGTCTTCCGCTCTTGGCGAAGATGGTGGGATTGGGACACTGCTCACAGAAGGGACACGATGATATGATGAAGATGATGAAGCGATGCGAGAAAAAGGAAACCACGGCAATGAAGAAGGAGATGAAAGGAGCGGGTGCGATGTCCCGATGCGTCGGTGCGGGTAAGGCAAAATTAGCCGTGATGCCCGAGATGGAGGGCAAGGGATTCCTTTCTAACTTGGGCATTCCGATTGTCAGTGATGTAGCGGGTATGTTTGGTCTGGGCAAGGAGAAGAAGGCAAAACGTGCCGTTAGTGAATCGGATGGACGACGCAAACGTGCTGAAGTTGTACGTAAGGTGATGTCCGAAAAGGGGATGTCAATGATTCAAGCGTCAAAATACGTTAAAGAACACGGTTTATACAAGAAGTAAAGCCGTTCAAAATATCCACAATTGATATTAGACATTTTGGTTGGAATTAAAATGTCTAATATGAATATAAGATGAGTTCATTTGGTACGAAGAAGCCCGGAGCGGATTTAGCCGTTCAAATGACATTTCCCCACGTGTTTTCCGAGGAGGTTTCACCGGGTGCGATGGGATATTATCCCGAAGCCTCTGGACGTAATGAGGTCATTTACCCCTCCCACGACCTTCAAGGCATTTGGCACCAACAAAAAATGGAGGATGCTCACCGACGAGCGCTTCACGCCGTGCGTGATACGGCAATGTCCAAAGCACGATGGCTTCACTCTCACGCTGGGTACTTCAATATGCCCCGACCCGTGTTGAGTCAGCGTCAGTATGCGAATCCTTCTAACGGCAATCAAGCCGACATCTACAACAATCGTAATGTGTCCTTCAATATGCCTCCCTCTGTGTGGAGTGAATACCGACCCGAGGGATTGCGTGGTGGTGTTCTTTATACGGCAGAAGCTCAAAAATGGGGTCGTCAGAAACTCCGTGAGCGTATTGCTCAATTTGATGCGATTAAGGCAAACAAGGAGGGTTTTGTGGAGGGATTGCCCGTTCAAGAAACCACTACGGGTGAATTGCCCGAGGAATTGGGTTCTAAGGTGAAACTGGAAATCGTACAGACGTTGCGTAATATCTTCTCCGCCGTTCAAGCGGGTAAAGCCGATTCCTTTGCGTATGGCGATTTGCTCAAGTTTATGCGTCTTTTGTTCCGTTGGGCTTCTACTGCCGATAAGGACGATTTGGAAGAAGTGCTGGAGTATTCCGAAGAGATTGAAACGCAGTTGCTCGGCATAGAGCAAGAGGCTGAGCGTGAAGGTCTGGAGGACGGAGAGGTCTGGGCGAAGAAGATTGGAAGTAATTTTAATGTGATGCTTCAAGACTTTCAGAAAATCCGTGAGTATCTGACGAAGATGATTGGAGCCGTGAATCGGTCGCCCAAAGAACGCAAGACTCTCTCCGCTACACTGGTGAAGAGTATCGGATTTACTAATCTGGGTAAGGAGAGCCGATTGACGGCAGAACAGAAGGCTTCCCGTAATGCGAACATCTTACGTGCGGAAGCCATCCGTGATAGAGCCGACCCTCCCATTCCATATGATGATGTGGAATCCTTTTCCGCACCTTCTTCTTGGAGTTCCTATCAACCCCGCAGTCGTCCCGAATCGGAAATCTATCGTGCGATGCGTCAGCACGTGGAAGAGGCTGACCGTGAGTACCGAAACGCACGATTTGACCCGAGTGTCCGTGAGCGTATGGGACGTAATAACGGAACCTTCTTTGGTGAAGAGGCTGAAATTGCGGAACCTTCTCTGCGTAATCCCTTCCGCAGTGGCGATGGTGAGGCTCAAGCTCAAGGATTGGAAGAGGCTCACGATTCGGATGCGGAGGATGAAGCCATTTTAGCACGTTCTGTCGCTCCCGTCGTGCCGAAACGACGTAAGCCTACTGTTGCTCGTCCTCCCATCATCATAGAACCCTCACCTTCTGAAGCAGAAGCTACGGCGGCTGCCGCTGCCGAAGCTCCAGAAGAAGACCTACGAGCCAGATTGGCGGAACCCGATGAAGCTCAAGCACGACGTGCCCGAGTTCAAGAATCATACGCACAACGTCAAGCACGGATTGCCGAAGCACGTGTTAAAGTACGAAACGGAACGGCTCGTCCCGAAGATGTAAGGGGTTTTGGTCGTGAAGCGTTCCCTTATGATACGGACGTTATTAGACGATTGGCTCAGAATTGGAAGGATGCGGGTTTGGGAACTTACGTACCCAGAGAAGGTACTACCCGAGGGAGTGCGTTGAACCATTTGTTTAAGGTCTATCATCTCTAAAAGGTGGAAACGTGTTGATTCTGACCGCATCAATGACGGGTTATGACGGGTATGGGTTTTTAGCCCAAAAAACCCGTCATATTTTTTTTTGCGGTTTTTAACGTTCTTAACGAGTCAAACCGAAAAGTGAAAATCCATTATGACGGGTATGACGGGTTTGACCCCTAAAAAAAAGATATTGGGAGAAAAAGAAAAAAAAATCCGTTTTTTTTTCTGGCATCGTCCAAAAATTATTTTGATGTCCAAACCCGTCATACCCGTCATACCCTCTGGGGGGCTTAAAGAAGGCTGGGGTGGAAACCGCTATTATTTTACCTTATCTACTTTGTAGAATGAACGCCAAAGAAGAGAGGGAACGACTTGCCCTTTTTAAGAAGGAGAAACCCGTCATCAGTAAGGCGCAACTAAAACGCATCGTCGGCGTTAAGAACGTGGATACTACGGGTTGCTACTGGTTTGACTGCTGGATAGACCAACTGGTGCGAGAACGCTCCTACCCCCCACAACTCAAGAGTGATGATTTCTACTCCCTCTTGGGTCGCTACTTTGATGGAAGGGTCATACTGGACATCTTAGAACGAGCAAGAGAGGATTACCGCCGAGCCTTTCCCTTGTGCGAACCCGTGGAAGACGTAGGGGACTTATCGTGGTTGGTAGAGGCACTTAAAGCCGACCCCGCCGTTGTTGCGTTCTTGCCGACAAATTATCTGATGTAAATAGTATGTCGTCCGAAGTAGCCATCACTACTACCATTTCTTGGAACAAGCGTTTAGAACAATATTTTGCGGATACGGGTGAGAAAGCCCATTGTTTAGCGTGGATTCATCGCAAAGCAGAGGAAATGTACTCTTCAAGGAGTGTATGGATTGATTTGCCCGTTATTATCTTAGGAACCGTCAATGGGGCGATTAGTGTCGGTTCCACCTCCCTCTTTGGAGGAAGCCCCTTTGCTCCCGTTGCCGTGGGAGTCGTGTCCTTAATCACGGCGATTCTTAGCACCATCGGGTCATACTTTGCGTGGAATCGCAGAGCCGAAGGGCATCGCATCTCTACGCTTTCTTATGCGAAACTATATCGCTTCTTAGCCATAGAAATGGCGTTGCCCCGTAATGAACGTATGACCCCGAATGACCTATTAAAGTATGTCAAGACGGAGTATGACCGCTTAAGTGAAATCAGTCCCTTGATTCCGCCTCGTATCATAAGGGACTTCAAAGATAAGTTCTCAAACGAGAAATATGCGGAGATTTCTAAGCCCGAGGATGCGAATGGACTCCATCCTATCCAAATCTTTCAAAGAGAGGATGCGGAAACCCCTCACTTAGCCGAGATAGTGAAAACTCCCGTCTTAGTGGCGAAAGATGCCGTGTTAATGCCGAATGAACTCTTCTTAGATAAGCCAATTTAGGAGAAATCTCCATTGTTTCCCAAAATCCACCATCCACTGACTGCTAAGTTGGCAACAAGATAAATCGCATTGCCTTTGTCGGTAATGACACAAGTATGATACTGGTCGTTGCCTCCTTGCTGAAACATAGGGGCGGTGGAAGTGAATGCTACATTATTGTTCTCTTGATATTTAATCACATTGTATGGCGACCCTCCATTGCTATTGATATAGATACTATTGCTATTGAAATACGCTATGCTGGAAATCACCACGGCAGTAGGAAAGGCATTCAGTAATGCTCCATCTTTGTAAGCATAATTGTTTCCACCAAAGTTAGTCGCTGGGGCATAGTCTTGGAAACTCTGG
>Ga0214207_1000089_pt1 | contig 28837 bp, 24 predicted proteins | sample TroBogEpilimnion_6_FD_153045 | JGI IMG/M metagenome (GOLD analysis project Ga0214207, IMG submission 153045) | Freshwater microbial communities from Trout Bog Lake, WI - 13JUL2009 epilimnion | ecosystem: Environmental > Aquatic > Freshwater > Lake > Epilimnion/Euphotic zone | place: Trout Bog... | reverse complement strand
GAAGGGCCAGGTTCCACCAACCTGTACTGGCACCTGAGCGCCAGAGCCTTCACCATAAATCAAAGGTGCTTTGCCGGGCTGAGTGATCTTGATGTTGCCTGTGCTTGGGATGTAGGTGTCAGTGGCCCAAATCTTGCCATCAAGGGTGTATGAAATTTCATTTGGCTTCCACAGAATTCCATAGTTGTGGTAACCGCTTGTCATCTTCGCACCGGTGATCGGAGCAGTCTGAGTGAATCCACTTCCGCCGAGCCAGTCAGCACCGGTACCTGGAACGTTGGAGTGAATTGTTGACTGCTCACGAGTGTTGTTGACAAGGCCTTCAGCGATGTCAATCTCGCCGCAGTATGGCCAGCTGTAAAGGTTGTTGGTATCTTTGTGAAGGAAGTTCTCACCCATCATCCAGAATGCGGGCCAGTTCCATGAACCGGATGGCATCCAGATGCGAGCTTCGATCTGACCGTACTTAAAGGTGCGAAGTCCCTCTGTCCAGATACGCGCACTTGTCCAATTAGCGCCCATTGGCTGTTGGCTCGATGTACAAGGCGTTGAAGATGGTGTGCAGATGGCCTTAATGATCAAGTTGCCTAAACCATCTTCGTAAAGATTCGTCGTTGAGTTCGTGTTGTTTTCGATTTCGCCTGTTCCGTACTGGGGACCAGAGCCAGTTACTGCTTGCCAAGTTGAAGAAGGAGGTGGGGTTCCCGCTGCACCGGTAAAGGTTTCTGACCACAGCAAATGGCCCGTTGCATTGACGGTGACGTCATTTGATGAAGTAGCCGAGGAGGTAACTTCGGCCATAGCAATTACCGGTACAACCAAAGTTGCAACAGCTAGCAATTTCTTAAAGTTTTTTCGCATGGATTTACTGTACCCCTAACTCAAGAGCACAACAACAAGTTTCAGCCGACAAAAAGTCTGAATCCAAATATTTCGGTTGCTTCAAAGGCTCTGTACATGGCGTGTAAGAAAATCTTCTTTCAACGTAAAAACGACGTCGTTGTCTGCCTTAATAAGAGGTGTTGTAAGCAAACTCTTTCAAGATGCCCCATTTGTTGAATTCCGCAATAAATTAGGCGTACATTTCAAAAGGTCAAGAGTTTCGCTTGAATCTCTTTTCTCTGAGCAGGGAGTTCTTAATGTTGTTTGGATTTTTAGCTGTAGCGGCCGTAGGTGCGGCGATGTTTCTTTTTAAGTTGAAGAAGAGCGTTTTCGTATTGCGAAGTGCACTTGTCGCTCTATTTGGTTTGCTGGCAATTGTTCCAATGCAGACGGTTGGTGCCACCGCAACTTTTAAGATTGCAAACACCGCGCTCAGTGGGTATGCAAAGTCTCCGGTGTTAGTTCGAACAAGTGGTGGCTCGGGATCTGGAGCCGTTACTTTCACTGCCACGGGTTCGCACTGCACAATTAATTCAAGCGGTGTCCTGTTGGCTTCAGCAGCAACGACTTGCAGCGTCAAGGCTGTGAAGGCTGGATCCGGGAATGTTCACGCCGCTACGTCTGCAGTGGTCAAGTTCACATTCCGGACACCGTCGACAACACTCCACATCTCAAATACAACACTTACTGGTCAAGCAAACGTGAACTTCCAAGTGACTAGTTCGGGCTCAGTCGGCTCCGGCGCAGTCAGTTATGACACCACCGGTGGAACATGTGCAATAAACCCATCAAGCGGACTTCTCTTGTCTTTCGGCATGGGCAGTTGCCCAGTAACTGTTTCACAAGCCGCCAGTGGGAGCCACCGTGCATCGACCTCTCCAGTGGTCGTGTTTTACTTTGGCCCTGGTCCTCAAGACCCTTTGGCTGTCGCGACCGCAGCAGCAGAAGTTGTTCCAACTGCAACCGCAAATGTTTACGCAACTGGTGGATCTGGCACCGGCGCAGTGACCTATTCCCTTGATGCATCCCAAAGTAACGGCGCCCAGTGTGTCGTTAACGCGGCAACGGGAGACGTCACCGACAACGGTCACGTGAACCTAGTTAATTGCTGGGTAACGGCCACTAAGGCTGCGTCGGCAGGGTACGTGGCAGCTACAGCGGCTACTTCTGTCGAAGTTTCATTCAACACTCAGGCGTCAGGCGGTAGTGGGTCTGCATCATTTGCCACCCCAGATGAAGCCTTCTTAACCTCGATGACAATCAACGGAACCACCGCTACAGCGATAGACGACACGGCATTTGGGGACGCAAACTTCATCTACACCTATTACTCGAGCCCGGACCACTTTCTCAAGTACTACATCACTGGTGGCAGCACCGTGGTCATGACTTGGCACGTGACTGATTTCTCCGGCACCCCACTTACTAATAAGGCTGTGACGCTGATCAGTAACTTGGGGTACTCCTGCTCACACGGAGTTACCTGGACCGAAACCGCGCTAAATCCCGCACCGCCTAACTGTAGCTCCGGTGGACCATCTGGAGCGCTGACAGGAACAACTGACTCAAACGGCGACATAACCTTCACGATTCACAACTCGAATAATGCTTCGGCTACTTCGTCTGGCGATACTTCGCTTGCCGGCTCGCGTACTGCTGAGTCAAATGACAGTTGGAGTCGTTTCGTTTTGAAGATTGGTAGTGAAGTGTTCACAGCTAATCCAAACCCAACTGTCAATCAGGCCACCGACTTGGTTGACTTCATCTTGCTGCCTTAGTAGCCCGCGGAGTAAGTAGAAGGCAAGGACCTGTGTTGAGTTCGTCACGCTCAAAATTAAAAATTTAATTCTGGCGTTTTAGGAATCCGTAATTCATCCTTGAAAACTTTCCACTCTTACAACTTGCCGATAAATGCCGATTTTTCTTGCGCAGCACTAGATGCGTGGGGCTACTATCTGCCTTGAGCAGAAAGGGGGGAACATGTTGTTCTTTAGCTCTCTCGCCGTAGTTGTATCGGCGTTATTTATTTCCAGGTATGTGGTTACAAAACGTCACTTGCAGGTTGCTCGATTGGCACTCGGTGCAGTTCTGATCGGTGCGATTGGCCTTGCGCCTGCTGCAGGGGCGACTACCACGACTTTTAGAGTTTCAAACACCGCGGTCACCGGATTCGTTGCCGGAAACATCGTCAACGTAACCACAGCCGGAGGCGCTGGAAGTGGTGCTGTAACTTTTGCGGTCACTGGAAGTCACTGTGCAATTGGTGCAAAGACCGGCGTGCTGTCGGCATCTGCAGCAGCAACTTGTTCTGTGAAGGCGACGAAGGCCGCTAGCGGTACTCACGCCAAGGTTGTTTCAGCCGCAAAGGTTTTCACATTCGCTGCTGACTCTCCAACCAATGCTTCACCGGACTGGGCTTCGCTCACCGCAATTTACGGTGCGGCCAGCGCTCAGCCAATGAATGCTGATGCTACCGACGCCGCTTGCGCGACTTACGGAAACGGAAGCGATGCCTGTGGAAACATGTGGTTCTTAAATAGCTATTACCTCGGACTGGTTGGATCAACCCAGTACGACAACTGGCTACTTAACTACGTACACCAGGGCTCCATTATTGAGATGACTTGGCACGTGAAGTCAGGTAACGGTTTGCCACTTGCTAACACCGCAGTCACCTTGGAGACCAAGTTTGCGGGTACTGGCAAGACTGACTACATGGGCTTCAACGGTACGCCTAATCCAGATTCAAACGGTTTCATCAGTGGTACGACTGACTCGCAGGGTAACATCACCTTCTGGTTAATGGCGCCAACTGGCGTTTCTGGCACAGCCACGTTGCCAACTGGTGCGAACCTGACCGATGCCGGTTATGCAAACAACAACGGTGAAGGTACCGTTGTTAACCGCATGGCAATCTTGATTGGAACGCCACAAACAACTGGTTCAAATGCTTGGCAAGCTAACACTGCTAACACCGAGATGTTTTCAAACGGAACAGCAGCACTTGTTACTCAAGCAACCGACCTCGTTGACTTGATTTTGACGAACTAGGATTTATCTAGCTGAAGAGCTCCCCGCCCCGCACCAACTTTGGTAGTGGGGCGGGGAGTTTTTTCACATAGATACCTCGAAGTATCAATCCCAAATAAACAACCAAGGCCCAAAACTTATGACTACTTCGAATCTTCGATCTTTTCCAGAAGGCTTCCTATGGGGTACGGCAACTGCTTCGTATCAAATTGAAGGAGCTGTAGCCGAAGATGGTCGCACCCCTTCGATCTGGGACACCTTCAGTAAGACACCGGGTCGCGTTACCAACGGAGACAACGGTGACGTCGCCTGCGATCACTACCACCGGTACGCAGAGGACCTAGACCTTCTCGCCGACCTTGGCGTGAAGGCATACCGCTTCTCCATTGCTTGGCCTCGCGTTCACCCAAATGGTGGTTCGGTGGCCAATACCAAGGGGCTCGATTTCTACAAGCGTCTCGTAGCGGGGCTGCTCGAGCGAAACATCACGCCACTGCCAACGATGTACCACTGGGACCTCCCGCAAGCTTTGGAAGACAAGGGCGGCTGGACTAATCGCGACACCGTGGAGCGATTTGGTGAATATGTAGAGACCATCGTGGGTGGGCTCGAGGGCATCGACACTTGGACGACTTTTAACGAGCCATGGTGTGCAGCCTGGCTTGGTTACGGCTACGGAGTTCACGCTCCGGGTCACAACGACATTGGCGCTGCGGTAGCGGCGACCCACCATCTCTTGCTCGCTCACGGCGTTGGAGTCGATATAGCTCGCAGTTTGCAGCCCGACATCAAGATCGGACTAACTCTCAACTTGGGTGCCTTCCGTCCCGGCAGTAATGACCAAGCTGACCTCGACGCTTTGTGGCGCGTGGATGGAAATCAAAATCGAATTTGGCTCGACCCTCTCTTCAAGGGCGCATACCCACAAGACATGGTTGACCTGTACTCAGACACGACCCCCGCTTTCACCGTTGTGAAGGATGGGGACCTCGAAAAGATCTCAACCCCAATTGACTTCCTTGGCGTGAACTTCTACAGCCCGGGCACAATCTTTGGTGCCGGTCGTCACAAGGAGGCCCGCGAAGCGGGCTTCAACTTAGGGCCCATTCCTGCTGACGCTAAACCCGATCACCTTCGCGCTCTCGGTGTGGAGACACCGGGACGACCCAAGACCGCAATGGGCTGGGAAGTAGATGCGTCAGGTCTGCGTGAGTTACTCAACCGAGTAAAGAATGACTACACCGACATTCCGATTTACATCACCGAAAATGGCGCGGCCTACTACGACTACGTTGACGCGAATGGTGCGGTGCAAGATCCAGAACGCATTCAATACCTCGCCGAGCACCTCGACGCTTGCGTTGGCGCAATTGAAGATGGTGTGAACTTGGCCGGCTACTTCGTTTGGAGTTTGCTCGACAACTTTGAGTGGGCCTTCGGATACTCTCGCCGGTTCGGCATCGTCTGGATTGACTACGACACGGGACGACGAATTCCAAAGTCCAGCTTCAGCTGGTATCGAGATGTGATCAAGAACAACGCGGTGCCGACACAGGCGTAGATGTGTTGAGCGGTGTCAAAATTCAGGAGAATTCTGCCGTGTTTGCAGGAATAATGTTCGGTGCTATAACTGTAAGCACTTACTTAGTAAGCGCTTACGGACTCAACGGGGAGCCCGCAAAGTGAACAAGGGGGCAGTAATGACGAAAGGTTCCGCGACGATCTACGACGTCGCCGAGCTCGCGAGCGTGTCTATCGCCACGGTCAGTCGCGTCATTAATGGCGGCGCACACGTCCGCCCCGAAGTCCGCGACAGAGTTGACGTTGCGATCCGGAATCTCGACTTCGTCCCGAGTTCGGCCGCCCGGTCGCTCTCGGGAGGCAAGAAGTTTGCCATTGGCCTCGCTTACCCGCTCTACGAAAAGCGCGCCATATTTGGTTCATCACCCGAAGAAGAGTCCTACGTTCTCTACACCGACGCGATTATTCGTGGGGCCTCCGTGGAAGCCGCAAAGCTCGGCTACTCCGTCTACGCCTCGGCGGTTCGAGTGGGGGACCCGTCGGCCGGTTCACTTATTCATCAACTCTCTGGCGTGGTCGATGGACTCATCTTGACCGACCGAGTCATTAGCGATGTTGGTGCGATGCGTTTTGCGAAGCGTCTTCGTGCGGTGCACCTTTCAGGCTCGGGCACGACCACTTTTGGCGCAACAGTTCGTGCTGATAACGAATCAGGCATGCGCGAACTGGTTGAACACCTCGCCACCGTTCACAAAGTCAAAGACTTCGGATTCGTTCGTGGTATTGAGTTGAGCCAAGACGCCGAAGCGCGGTACGAAGCCTTCTGTGCTGCGGTGGCAGCTCATCACGGAACTATTCGACCTGAGAACGTATTGGCGGGAGACTTCTCAATGTTGCGCACGGAAGATGAATTCGAACAACGGTTGAGTCTTAACTCCCCGCTACCGCAAGCGATGGTTTGCGCGAACGACCAAATGGCTTTTGGTGTGATGCACAAAATGGAAGAGCACAACCTCCGTGTACCCGAAGATCTGATTGTCACTGGTTTCGACGACGTTGCGATGTCTCGCACCGTGGGGCGCGGCCTAACAACAATTCGTCAGTCGGTATTCGAACTTGGCGCGGCGGCCGTGGACACCTTGGTCGGACTGCTCGATAACAAGATTGAGAAAGGCTCAATGATTACCTTGCCAACCAACCTGGTTGTCCGAGGAACGTGTGGATGTTCTAGTGAGGTCTCGGCCTAATGAAACTCCTCCTCCGCCGACTCGGCTTGTATTTGATCACCGCTTGGGTGGCCATCACGGCCAACTTCTTGCTTCCGCGCCTCATGCCGGGAAACCCCATTGAGCAGTTGATTGCCAAGTTGCAGGGTCGCGTCACGCCTCAGATGATTCGGGCCATCAAACTCCAATTCGGCCAAGGGCTGAACCAGCCCCTCATCGTTCAGTACGGCCACTACATGAGTGGCCTCTTTCACGGTCAACTTGGTGAGTCGATCACCTTGAGCCAGCCCGTGAGTCAAGTTCTCGGAGGCGAGATCTGGTGGACAATTGGTCTGATTGGTACCGCGGCGGTACTGAGCTTTCTTATAGGTACCACTCTTGGTGTGATCTTTGGTTGGCGTCGCGGTTCACGCCTCGATGCGGTAATTCCTGGCGCGACTTTCTTGCAGAGTTTGCCCTACTACTTTTTGGGAACATTGCTAATTATGTTTTTCGCGGCCAAGATGCACTGGTTTCCAATCGAAGGCGCGTACGACACGGGTGCACAGACCCCTGGTTGGAACTGGGGTTATATCTTGAGCGTTCTTCGCTACAGCCAACTCCCAATCATCTCAATTGTGTTGAGCTCATTGGCGGGTTGGATGCTCGGCATGCGCAACATGATGGTCACCACAATCAGCGAAGACTTTGTACTTATGGCCGTGGCGAAGGGTCTACCTCGTCGCAAGGTGATGTGGCACGCAGCTCGTAACGCAGTTCTTCCTTCGGTCGCAAACTTGGCGTTGACGATTGGATTCTTGGTCTCGGGATCGCTTCTCGTTGAGCAAGTCTTTAACTACCCCGGAGTGGGAAACCTTTTGGTCAACGCAGTGGGCAATGAGGACTACCCACTCCTTCAAGGAATCTTCTTGCTCGTGACCTTCACCGTGCTCGGCGCGAACTTCTTGGCTGACGCACTGTATTACTTGCTCGATCCCCGCACTCGAGTCTCGGGACAGTCACAATGAAGCATCTCCAACTTCCTAAATCACTGAAGGTCCGCATTGGCCTGGCGGGGCTGGGCATGTTCATCCTGCTCACCATCATTGGACCTTGGATTGCGCCCTACGACCCCAACTACACCGGTTTCGCTCAGAATGCTTCACCTTCGTGGAACCACCTGCTCGGTACCACCATTCAGGGCCAAGACGTTCTTTCCCAGCTGCTGATTGGTTGTCGCTCCACGATGGTGGTTTCTTTCATCGCGGGTTTTCTGGCGACGATTATCTCCATTGTGATCGGCGTTGCTTCGGGCTACGTCGGAGGTAAGGCTGACGAAGGATTATCGGTTCTTTCGAATGTGTTCCTAGCAATTCCGGGACTCCCTCTGCTAATTGTTCTGAACAGTTACCTGCCCGCCGGACAGCAGACCAATCCACTCGTTATTGGTTCGGTCATCGCCCTCACCGGTTGGGCGTGGGGAGCTCGCGTTCTGAGGGCCCAAACCCTTTCCTTGCGTGACCGTGATTTTGTCGAAGCTGCGCGCATCATTGGAGAAAAGCGAGTGCGCATCATGTTTGGTGAAATCGGTCCAAACCTGCTGCCCATTTTGACCTCTTCGCTCTTGTTCACGATTCTCTACGCCGTCGGCGTGTACACAACCTTGGCCTTCTTGGGGCTAACCAACGTCTCAACCTGGAACTGGGGAACGATGTTGTACTGGGCTCAGTCCAACAACGCTGGTTTGGCCGGTGAGTGGTGGTGGGTAGGACCTCCCGGAATCATGATTGCCCTCATTGGCACCAGCCTCGCACTCATCAACTTTGGAATCGACGAGTTCATCAACCCACGTCTGCGCGCGGGTGGTGTTTCGGCGAAGCTTCGTCGGGCCAGTGGCGCGCCACGCCGCCCACGCTTAGGCCTAACACCAGTTCTTCACAAGAGCACCGAAGCGGGATCACGCTAATGACCGATAAGACAATTCTCGAAGTTCAAAATTTTGACGTTGACTACGGTTACGGCGATGCAGCGGTTCGAGCAGTCAGTGACGTGAGTTTCACTCTCGGTGCCTCCAAGGTGCTGGGTGTGGCTGGCGAAAGCGGATCAGGCAAGTCAACCCTGGTCTACGGCCTGACCCGCCTTTTGCGCGAGCCGGGAGTTATCGTCGGTGGCGAGGTTAAATTTCACCTCGACGGAGAAGGGGAATTCGACATTCTTTCCGCCTCGGAAGAGGAAATCCGCAAAATACGTTGGTCCCACATATCCATTGTGTTGCAGAGCGCGTTGAGCGCCCTAAACCCACTTCGTCGAATTGGTCGAGAGTTTGATGAAGTTCTTCGAGTTCACGACGCAAACCTCTCGAAGGAACAGCGCCGTGAACGCTCCGAGGAGCTCTTGGCCCTCGTGGGACTCAGGCCCGACCGACTTCGTCGCTTCCCGCACGAACTGTCGGGTGGGCAACGCCAACGCATCATGATTGCGATGGCGCTAGCACTTCGCCCGGAGCTCGTCATCATGGATGAACCGACGACTGCTCTTGACGTGGTGACACAACGAGAGATTGTTTCAGAACTCGCCGAGCTGCGTCGACAGCTGGGGTTTGCGATGATCTTTATCACCCACGACTTGTCGTTGCTGGTAGAACTCGCCGATGACATAATGGTGATGTACGCCGGTCAAATTGTTGAACGTGCACCGGCCAAGGAATTGCACGACGCTCCTCGTCACCCCTACACCTTGGGTCTGATGAACTCATTCCCGCCATTACACGGCGAGCGCACTGAACTCGAAGGGATCCCTGGTTCGCCACCGGACCTAAAGGCCCTACCAACCGGATGTCCCTTCAGCCCTCGCTGCGCATTCGCGATGGACAAGTGCCGCCAAGAGCGCCCACCACTCGTTCTCGAAGCCGGTACTGAGCACAGTGTGGCCTGCTGGCTGCACGACTCCTCGTATCAAGGCGCCGTGCCAGTTGAATTGTCAAAGCGTCTAGCCAAAAACTCCGGAGGTGCTCAATGAGCCAGGTAGAAACCGGAAAGACCTTGCTCGAAGCTAAGGCTCTGTCGAGACACTTCATCGTTAAGGGTGACGGTGGATTCTTTTCCAAGCGCAAGTCCATCGCGGCCGTCGAAGGTGCTGATGTTGCTTTACGCGCCGGAAAGATTTTGGCGGTTGTTGGAGAGAGCGGCTCAGGTAAATCAGTCCTCGCTCGCTTGCTCTCTCGCATCGTTTCGCCAACCAGTGGAGAGTTAGTTCTAAACGGCGAGACCGTTGACTTAAAGACACAACGAGACTTGGCCTACGCGAGTCAGGTTCAACTGGTCTTGCAAGACCCCTTCGCGGCGATGAACCCTGTGCGTCGAGTGGGCCACTCTCTTGAACGTCCGTTGAGTATTCACGGCGTCCCCGAAGACGAAATAAGCGCTCGCGCTCACGAAATCTTGGAGTCGGTATCCCTTACACCGCCGCAACAATTTCTCGACCGCTATCCGCACGAACTCTCAGGTGGACAGTTGCAGCGAATCAACATTGCTCGGGCGCTGGCGGTAAAGCCGAAGGTCTTGCTCGCCGATGAACCAATTTCCATGTTGGACGTGTCGGTGCGACTGGGAATTTTGAACCTGTTGCGCAGCTTGTGTGATGACAAGAATCTCGCCATCATGTACATCACCCACGACATTGCCTCAGCTCGGTACATCGCCGACGAAGTTGTTGTGATGTACGCCGGTCAGATTGTTGAACGATCGAACGACACTTCTTTGATTAATTCGCCACAGCACCCGTACACCCAGTTGCTGATTGCTTCAGTCCCTGACCCGACCAAGCTGGGCGCGGAAGTTGTTAAAGCGCCATCAGGTGGCGCGGCAGCCTTTAACCTCAATGGGTGCCGATTCAGTCCTCGCTGTTCACAAGCTCTCGCGATGTGCGCCACCAACGAACCACCCATGGTGGAAGTTGCCCCGGGCCAGCACGCCAAGTGTTGGCTCCACGCGAGCGATGCACAGCGGGCCAGCGTAACGATTTCGAACAAATCTAAGAATGAAATGGAGTCAAAGAATGTTTAAAGGTAGGAGCATGATGAAAACGTCGTTTGGTGTGAAAAAGATTGGTGTCATCGCGACATCTTTTCTTTGTGCCGTGAGTGGAGTCCTCGTAATCGGCGCTCAAACAGGCGCGCAGGCCTCGGGACGATCAACCATTCTCACTGAAGAGACCAACGTGGGCCAGACCTTCACGAACAACTTCAACCCTGCGAACGGCGTCTCCACCGGTACTCAGATGGCATTGAACTCACTCTCCTTTGAGCCGCTGATCCAGTTCAACCCATTGAAGCCTGGTGTCTCATACCCATGGCTGGCTACCAAGGAAGTATTTGGTCCAACCGGGCAGACCGTTACCTTCACCATGAACCCAAAGGCTTCGTGGTCCAACGGCGCGCCTCTGACGGCAAAGGATGTAGCGAATGAATTCAACGCAATTAGCAGCAATGGCTCGCTGAACATTTTCGGTATTCCCGCTTTGGCGCAACCAGCAACTTCGACGGCTACCACGGTTACTTTGACCTTCGCCACGCCTCAGTATTCAAACGAACAGGCACTGGGCAGTGTTCTTATTTTCCCGGTCGCGGGTGACCCCGGAATTCCCGCTCAGAGTTTGATTACCAGTGGAACTATCAACTTGCCCGCTAAGCGAGTAATTGGAAGTGGCCCCTACATTCCAACGAAGTACACCTCGCAGTTGATTAGCTACAGCTACAACACCAATTGGAAGATCACCAAGAAGCCGTACGTTACTGGAATCAACATTCCCTACTACGCCTCGAACCAAGCGGCTACCGAAGCATTGGTTTCGCACCAACTTGACTGGGCGGGTAACGACATCCCACAAATCACGAGAACTTTCGTGGCGCTGGACACCGCTCACAACCACTACTACTTCCCAGGTGGTTCCACGGTGACCTTGTGGTTTAACGTCTCACGTTCCGCCCCGGACGGAAACACCTCTTGCTTGGGTGATGCGAGTTTCCGAAAGATTATTTCGATGGCGATTAATCGCAAGCAACTCGCACAGATTGGCGAGACCGGTTACGCCGCACCCGCGACCTCTTCGAGCGGTATGACCCCGATCCAGAGTGCATTCCAAGGTAAGTACGTGAATGACCTTCCCCAAACCGGCTGGAGCAAGACCCAAGTCATGTCCGCCATGCGTGCCGCTGGGTACACATTGGACTCGCACGGTTTCTTTGCTGTTTCGAGTGCAACCGCCAAGTCAGCAACTGGACTGCCAGTCGGCACTGAGTGTGCTTTCAAGATTCAGGACCCAACTGGTTACTCGGACTATTTCGAAGATGAGCAGCTGATCTCGCAGCAACTTCAGACGGACCACATCAACGTGACCGCAATTGGCGTGACCACCGGTCAATGGGACTCGAATATTGGAACCCACAACTTTGACGCTGTCATCCACTGGGGTGCTGGCGGAACCAACCCTTACACTCAGTTCCAAAACTGGTTGCAGGACGCGGCTACTTCGGGAGGATGGGCTAACTACGGTCAGTACCAAAACGCACAAGCGCAGACGCTCTTGATTGCGCTGGCTGCCGACCGACCCGGTACCGCACAGTTCCAGGCCGACTGCAACAAGCTCTCGGCCATCATGAGCACGCAAGTACCGGCCGCTCCATTGCTCTACGGCCCAGACTGGGACGTGTACTCAACAACCCGCTTTAAGGGTTGGGTAACAGCATCAAACCAATACGGCTACCCCGGTCCTGGCGGAAACAACGTGCCGTACATCTTGATGAAGCTTAAGAAGGCCTAAGAGAGATTTCAGAAGGAAGAAGAATGATGAAGCACGTTTTCGCAAGAATCTCTGCCGCGCTACTTTGTGGCGTCGTTGCCACTGGTGTTCTGGCCGTTAGCTCAGAAGCCGCCAGTGGTGGGCTGAAGTATTACGCCTGTTCCAACTACGGCGTCGTAAGTCAGGTCAGTGTCACTGCTCACAGTTGCCCGACTGGAACAACAGTTGTGAAGGGCAAATTCAAAGGTACCGACTTCAGCGGGGTGGACTTCACGAACGCAAACTTGGCCGGCGCGAATATGTCCGGAGCGAAGCTCGCCGGCGCGACCTCTGGCCACATCACCGGTACGCCCGCTTCGATGCCCAAGGGTTGGCAGGTTGTTAGTGGTTTCTTGATCGGCCCAGGTGCCAACTTGGCCCAGGCCAATTTGAGTGGGCTGTCGTTCCCTAAGGCGAACCTGGCTGGCGCAAGCTTTTACCAAGCGAATCTCGCCAACGTTGATTTCGGTCACTCCAATCTGTCGAAGGCTTCACTTTCGTCAGCTACCTTGACTGGCGCCAAGTTTGTTCACGCAAAAATGAAGGGTGTCATTTCGGCATACGAGAAGGGGCAACCCGCAAACCTGCCGAAGTATTGGAAGGTCATTACCGGACAATACGAAGGCGCACCGGTTGAGTACCTGGTTGGACCAGGAGCAAGCATCGGTGGTGCGCAACTCGGTGGCGCAAACTTCGCTGGGATGAACCTCACGGGTATTTACCTAGCTGGTGCTCACCTGACGAGCGCTAACTTCACCGGAGCAAACCTGACTCGAGCAAATTTAGCGAGCGCTGGCCTTGGCACCGTTAACTTCACCAACGCCAACTTGACCGGTGCTTCAGTTATTGCGGCTGACATGAGCGGTGCAAATTTGATGAACGCAAAATTCATCAACGCAAACTTAAAAGGCTCACGACTGCTCAGCGTGTCCAACGCTTCAACTGCCAAGTTCAAGGGCGCGAAGTGTCCGGACGGCCTGATGTTTGGCAAGTCCGGAGCTGACTGCAACCTGTCGTTCTAGGTTCAAGGCCCTGACTCACAAGAGTCAGGGCCTTTTACTTTTTACCCCGGCGAACTCTCCTAACATCGTTCGGTGGGCGGATTAGAACTAGCAAAACCAAATTTTCGCCCAGACATTCAAGGTCTTCGTGCAATTGCAGTTGGCTTAGTCATTCTCTGTCACGCTTCTGTCCCGGGATTCGCCGGAGGATTTATCGGCGTGGACATGTTCTTCGTAATTTCTGGTTACGTAATTACTCAAACGCTGGTTTCCCATCGAACCGGATCAATTGGGGCGGAACTTAAGTATTTCTACCAACGCCGCGTGTTGCGAATAATTCCAGCCGCAACTTCAGTACTAATGCTTTCGTTGCTAATGGCCTATTTTTTCCTAGGTCACCAAATGCCGGCGGGGCTAATTCCCAATACGCAGTGGGCTGCGCTCTTTGCTGGGAACTTCTACCTGGTTCACATTTCAGCAAACTATTTCATTCAGGGGCTCAACCCAGCAATTTTGACCCACTACTGGTCTCTTGCCGTAGAAGAGCAGTTTTACTTTGTCTTCCCGATTGTGTTTTTGACAATCGGTTTACTCAAGAGAGACCGCTTGAGGATGGTCTTGTGGTGGCTGCTTCTCATCGGCGTAGTCGTGGCTTCTTTTATTTACTCGTACCACCAGTCAATAGTTAATCCAGTCCTGGCTTACTATTCACCGCTTACGCGTGCCTGGGAGCTTGGTTTTGGGGCTCTGGTTTCACTTGCGCCTCGTCTCTTGCGACCACGAGTACCGGTGTTCTCTGACCTTTTAGTACTCATATGTGTGGGAGTACTTATTCGAGCCATGTTCGTGATCAACCCAACGAGTATTTACCCAGGATCCTTGACGTGGCTTGTCGTTGCGCCAACTGGCGGTCTACTGCTCGCCGGTGCGGCTAATCAAAGTTTGACCGTCAAATTGTTCGGTCTACAACCGCTGCGGTTTATTGGAGATATTTCTTACTCGCTCTACCTCTACCACTTTGTGTGGCTCGTGCTGCCGGAGTACTTCAGTCATCCCTTGGTTAGTAGCACGGCGCGAGTTATCGAAGTTGCTGGAGCACTCGGCTGTGCGACTCTCAGCACTTACTTCTTCGAAAACCCTATTCGTCACTCCGCGCGGCTTAAGAAAGATGGCTGGTCGACATTCATCATCCTCTTAATTGGCGTCAGCGCAGTCTTTGCAACAGTCTTTGTTGTGAAGTATTTGCTTCTTCGCTAGAAGCCGGTGATGTACGCCGGAGAGCTCAGCTCCAGATTGACGTGGTAAATCGTTTTCATTTGATTGATCACGTATGTGGCCTCGACGTAGTAACCCCAGGGGCTGGGGTGAATGCCATCTTGACTGCGAAGCGTTTCGGGATAGCCATTGACTCGGGCGGTCCAAGTGAATTGGCCGTGTTTAGCAAGAACATTCCAGAGGGGGATGAACGCCGCATCGGTTGAGGACGCTACCTCGTGGGAGTAAATCTGATTGATGACTAGCTGTTCTTGGTTATAGAGGTACTGTTCGCTGATCGGCATACCCAACCAGAGGACACCGCAATGTTTTGCTGCCGCGAGGGCCAGAACTTGGTGAACGCGGCTGGCGTATAAAAACTTCCAGCGGGCGGTACCGAATCTTTCAATCTGTCCGTCCCCGGTCAGTTGCTGGGCGTCGTTACCACCGAAGGAAACGATTAGGAGATTTGGGTGGTAGCGATTTAGATCATCTCTAATTTGGTTGATCCAGTTGAAGTACGGCAGATTCGATAGGCCAGTGGAGCCACGGTCGTCAATGTAGAACTTCAACCAGTTGTTCCGCGACAGTCGAGTGGCCATGGCGTTTCCGCGCCCGTAGCCGAGCGAGTCGCCGACTTGCAAGATTGTGCAGAAACGAGTCGCTGAAGTTGTCGTTGTCGTAGTGGGGGGCAAGGTCGTCGTTGAAGGATCGGTCGAAGTACTCGAAGAAGGAGTTGTTGTCGATGTTGTCGAGGTTGTAGTAGTGACGGATGCGTATGGCGACGTCAGCGGACAGGTGGTGCGGATGTGACCCGATCCACCAATAACCACCGGAGGGTTAAGCACCGGCACCGGGTTGTAAACGTGAGTCGTGGTTGTGGTTGGTGGTGTTGATGGGGAAGTGGACGGCGCTGAGGTGGTTGTCGCCAGGGGCACTGTTGTGGTGGAGGTACTCACCTGTGGGAAAGTCGTTGAGGTTGGCGAATCTTGATACACACGCTTAGCGAGTTGTTGGAAAGTGACACCGGTCGCGATAATGACAATGAGCATCGAACTCAAGATGATTCGTAATTTCATTCGTACTCTGATGCCCGATTCACGTAGGTTTCAACTGCCACTAGTCTCGCACTAAGACTGAAGAATTCAGACCAGAACTCGGTATATCGACCCAATTTGGTAGGATTTTCGGGCACTCGCCGTAAAGAAGGCGCTTGTGGATATGCGAGGAAAAGACATGAAGGTTCTTGTACTAGGTGGCGACGGATTCTGCGGTTGGCCAACCGCTTTGCACCTTTCTGACATCGGTCACGAAGTGGTCATTGTGGACAACCTCAGCCGTCGCGAGATCGACCTTGAACTCGAAGTTGACTCTTTGACCCCAATTCGCCCAATTGGTGAGCGCATCCGTGTTTGGAAGGAAAAGTCCGGCAAGGACATCAGCTTCGTTCACCTTGACCTCGCTGAGGAGTACGACCGATTCGCACAACTCGTGGTCGAGCAAAAGCCTGACGCCATTGTGCACTTTGGAGAACAGCGCGCCGCTCCCTATTCAATGCGTTCAACAATTGCGAAGCGCTACACCATTGATAACAACGTTCGCGGCACGCACAACGTCTTGGCCGCCATCGTGGCCTCAGGGCTAGACATCCAGCTTGTCCACCTGGGCACCATGGGTGTTTACGGTTACGGGTGGTCGGGTTCTGCGCCAATTCCTGAGGGTTACCTCACCGTGAAGGTACCTACTCCTGACGGAGACATCGAGCGCGAAATCTTGCACCCGGCCAACCCTGGTTCGGTCTATCACTTGACTAAGACGCTTGACCAGTTGCTCTTTGCCTTCTACTGTGCCAACGACCAACTTCGCATTACCGACCTTCACCAAGGAATTGTTTGGGGAACGCAAACTCCCCAGACCGCTTTGGATGAGCGTCTGATTAACCGCTTCGACTACGACGGTGACTATGGAACGGTATTGAACCGCTTCTTGATGCAGGCCGCCATTGGTCACCCACTCACCGTTCACGGAACTGGTGGCCAGACTCGTGCGTTTATTCACATCCGCGACACGGTGCGTTGCATCCAAATTGCTTTGGAGAACCCACCAGCCGCTGGCGAAAAGCCAAAGGTGTTCAACCAGGTGACCGAGACGCACCGCGTTAAGGAATTGGCTGAGATGATCTCGGGCTTGACCGGTGTTGAAGTTGCTTACTTGCCAAACCCTCGCCGCGAGGCCGCGGAGAACGACCTCAATGTTTCTCGTGACAAGTTCTTGGCACTGGGCCTCAACCCAACCAAGTTGTCGGAAGGACTCTTGGACGAGGTTCGCGACATCGCCCAGAAGTACAAGGACCGTGCCGACACGACAAAGATCATCGCTCGTTCAGTGTGGCGTTCGGGTATGGAGACCGCTCCAGACTTGATGAAGTAGTCATCTTCTTGGGGTTATCCCACAACTTTCCCAATGAGATTGGCAGACTGTATTTATGTCCAAACTCTATGAATACGTGCGTCACCCTCGAGCAGCCGAATTAGCTGCGGGGAAGCCGGTAAAAACCGCTGACCAGCGTCGGGTTCATCACCAGAACCCCATCGTTCGGTTTAACGCTCGATTTGGATTGCGCATCACCCTCGTCGTGGGAACAATGTGGATGGCGTATTCGTTCACGCTGTTGGCGCTGTTTGCACTTCCGTCAGCTATTAAGCAGGGTACGTATTACGTAGTTGTTTGGCTCTCCAGCAGTTTCCTACAGTTAGTTTTGCTACCAATAATTATCGTTGGGCAAAACATCCAAGCCGCCGCCGCCGACAAGCGTGCGGAAGACACCTACCGAGACGCCGAGGCGGTACTCAAAGAAGCCGAGGAGATTCAAAAGCACCTCCTGGCCCAAGATGAAGCGATTTCCGATATCGTCACTCGCTTGGAGCAGATGATGGAGCACATCAAGCCGAGCAAGTAACTCGAGAAGTGCGGTAAAACTAAGTAATGACTCTTTTGGCTTCACTCCTCGCTTCCGTAAATCCTCACAAGGGCCAAGTTCTCCCGTACGCCAGGTTTGTGGTTCTCTTCATTCCGCTCGTTGGGGCCTTCGTCTATTTCATCTTCCTCAAGAAGCGGTAGATGGAGCAAGATCGCTTCCCCTATATGCCACTGAATTCTTCGGGATTCAAGATGGCCATGGGACTGCGTCCGTTGGATGAAAGCGAATGGCTTCAGATAGACCACCGCTGGTCTGAACAGATCCAAAAAAAGCACGACCTGCTCGAGTCGGCGAAAGATGTAGTGGTAGCGACCCGGCCAGGTGGCAATCAAGCCAGCGCGGAAGTGCTCGAAATGATTATTCAGAATCTTCAGACCTTCCATCCAGAGGTTGCAATTTCTGTAGACCACAGTGAACACCCACTAGTGGCGGCGAGTCGACTAGTCCAAGAGGACTTGTGTTTGCTCGTGAAGAGTGACACCTGGCGACTTGAAGCGGCATCGGTGTGCTTCCCCTCGCGATGGTTTTTACCCAGCAAAATCGGTCACACGATGGATGAAATTCACGAGCCGATTCCGGGCTACGACTCAACCCTCTCAAGTCCCACCAATGCGCTCTTTGATCGATTAAATGAAAGTAAGTCCTATTGGCGACTTAACTGGACGCTCATCGATAATTCAGAACTCCATCAGCCGCAAAGCATCCGAAGGAGTCCGAGCGGAGCTCTCTCGGATTGGTACTTTCGCGTTGAACGGCAAACGCTCCGATTCATTCCTAATTCAGGGGCGATTCTCTTTACCATCCGAAATTATGTTGCGCCAGCGAGTGAATTAGCCGAGCAGTATGAAGGATTCACCGACGAGCTTCTTCATTCAATCGAATCTGCACCTGAAGAGATGCAGGAGTACAAGGGCTGGGTCGGGGTCGCAGAAAAAATTCGCGCTGAACTCAATTAACCAAGCGTTACGTTATTCAAATAGACCGAAGTCAACTGAATTTGTCCCGCCGCAATAAGCGCCGTGATGATTCCAGAGATCGGAGAGGACGAGGCGACAAATAGCCACATGGCTAGTCCAACGAGGTCGCCACTGTTGGAGCGGGCCAGCGGCCCAAAGAGATCTTTGCGAATAAGCCCCATCACCATGAGCAGGTTCCCAAAGGGCAGCAACGCCCAGAAGGTCCAGTTGTCCTGGAAGGTCCGAATGGCTTGGGCGCTCACCACCCAAGCAAGTATCAGAAGTGAACCGGCGAGTCCGAGAAGCGGAACAAGCCAAAAATCGCTGAATGGATGAGAGCCCTTTGGCCAGTCGCGAAATAGCGAAGCTAGAAGATTAAGACCCCCGAAGTAGCCCAGAGTGGCGAGATAGCGGACACGGGCAATGGCCTGGACACGGGTGAGGGAGGCCACAATTCTCGGGGTACTGGGCGGTGAAGAGTTGTAGGGTCGGGTGAGGGTTGACCATTGCGAACCAGTCCAGACACGCCACTGGGCCTGTCCGCTGGGGTCGGGATACCAACCTGGCGGGGTTAGTTTCGTTGTCTCTTCCACTTCACTAGCCTTACATAAATGTCTCAATGAGGATTCGCTATGGTTACCCGAGGCGCACAAGCCGCACAAATCAGTACCACTTCAGTAATTGATGCAGCCGCCCTAGACAGCGCGGTTAAAACGCTCAGCAATTCTGCCAAGAGCTGGTTCGATCTGTCCATTAAAAGCAAGATTCAACTTCTTGATCAAGTTTTACTTGATGTGGTTGCGGTCTCCGATGAATGGACAGTTGAAGCGTGCAAGCACAAGGGATTGAATCCCAATAGCCCCGAATTTGGTGAAGAACTCTTCGCTGGAGTTGGCACTTTGGTTCGGCTGGCTCGCACCCTCCGCGATTCTCTTCGTGACCTTGAGCGTGTTGGTCGACCCCGGTACCCGGGTCCGGTCAGGCATCACTCGAATGATCGCATCAGTGTTGGCGTCGCACCGGCGAACATCTTTGACCGGATTTTGTACTTGGGTATGTCGGCTGAAGTCTGGATGCAACCTGGAGTCAACGAATCTGAAGTTCAGAAGGGTCAAGCGCTGGCCTTCAAAGCTGGAGGTTCCGAGCCGGGAGTTTGTCTCGTTCTGGGCGCTGGCAACGTAGCTTCATTGGCACCACGTGACGCACTCAATCAACTCTTTGGCGAAAACCACACCGTTCTCATCAAAGCCAACCCAGTTAATGATTACCTGGTCCCGTATTGGAATCGGGCGTTGCGTGCACTCATCGAACCGGGTTATGTGCAGATTGTCAAAGGTGATGGCGCCACTGGTGCCTATTTGACCGGACATACCGGCATTAACCACATTCACATAACCGGCTCGGACAAGACCTACGAAGCCATTGTCTTCGGTGTTGGCGAGGAGGGGCGAAAGAATAAAGAGGCCAATAAGCCAGTCACTGCTAAGCACATTTCGGCTGAGTTGGGCTGCGTTACCCCAATCATTATTGTCCCCGGGAATTGGTCCACTCGCGAACTGAAGTACCAGGCACGTCACCTCGCCACAATGTTTACCAACAATGACGGATTTAATTGTTTGACTCCTCGGGTGATCGTTACTCATAAGGGGTGGTCACAGCGAGAAACCTTCTTGAAGCTGTTCAAGGAACAGTTGCAACAACTTCCAACTCGGACGGCGTACTACCCAGGAGCCTGGAATCGTCAAAAGCAGTTCATCGAAGCCGCTTCCGAAGTACAGAAGATTGGCGAAGAAACTTCAGAGAAAATGGCGTGGACCGTCTTGCCGAACGTCAACAATGAGGACACTGCTCACATGGCTTTTAATCAAGAGGCCTGGTGCTCGGTTATTGCCGAAACTGCGCTGGAGGCCACTGGGGTGGAAGAGTTCGCACGTGCCGCTACAGAGTTCTGTAACGAAGTGTTATGGGGCACGTTGTCGGCGAATGTCATTGTTCACCCAAAGACACTGCGTCAGTACCCACAAGCAGTGGAGGGAATAGTCGCGAACCTTAAGTACGGCTCAATTGGTCTGAACGCTTGGAGCGGAGCCTCGCTGGCATTCTCGACTTCAGTATGGGGTGCCTACCCCGGGCATCTCTCGACCGATATTCAGTCAGGCGTGGGTTTCGTTGGGAACGCATTCATGTTCTCAACCGCCGAGAAGACTGTTATTCGAGGGGCATTCAGACCGCTCCTCACCCCGTCATGGTTTGCGGGTGTGAAGAACGGACGAGAGGTCATGGAGAAGTTCGTTCGATTCGAAGCAGCACCCAACTGGTCGAAAGTCCCCAGTCTCTTGTGGAGTGCGCTTAAGGGCTAGGGCTTAAAGAGCGCGATTGAGTAGAGTCCGCCGGCCACACAACGAGACTTCCCGCACGCCAACGTCGTTATCGGGTTAGGGAAGTAATTAACTACGAGCTCACTCAATCCACCATCAACCGCGTTCGTTACAGCCCCCGTGCTGTCCTTGGTCTGTCCGGCGGCGACACAGTGACTGACGCTTAGGCAAGCGAAAGCGAAGGTGCGATCGGTGAGCAGCATTGACGACCAATTCTTTCCAAAGTCGGTCGAGCGCCATAAGTGGTCGTGAGCAGTATTGGTGTCGTTCGCGACACAAATATCCTTCGAGCAGTACGGGTTCTGCAAAGTTCCATCAATTGTTGATGACTGCTTCCAGGTCATTCCACCATCGATTGTTCGCCACGCTGCACTACTGCTGGTTGCAACGCAGCGTTCGAGAGAGGTGCAGGCGAGGCCAGTAGCGTCAAATGGAATTGAAATGGGAGTCGACCAGGTGGCCCCCGCGTCAGAAGTTGAATAGACCTGCGGCGCGGAATTCCCGCCACCCATGTCAATTACTGAACAGGATCTCGCCGCGTAACAAGAAACAGCCTCAACCGCTGGCGAGACGGTTGGAGGGGTGAGCGAAGTGACTGCGTTGGAATTGGCGTTGAAGTGCCAGAGCAGGTCCCCGTCGATGGTCGAGCCAAAGATTATGCAGCCACTCTCCCAACAAGAACTTCCTTGGAAGGTCGCCGTCTTCGACTGAGGAAGACTGAGTGGCTGCCACGTTGCCTGATGAGCAACCTCTCCAAGAGTCGCTCCTGTTCCAGTACCGCTCGATGAACCAAGAACGATGCAGGTGTCATTGAGCGTGCACGCCGAGGCCATGATTGGGACTGACAAACTTAAGGTCGGCTCACCATTCACCTGACTGGTGTTTTGTTGAACCGATGGTTGTGACTGACGACTTACCGCAACTCCAACCGAAACCGCAACAACGACTACAGCCAGTGTGGCTACGGCAAGTAGCCAACGCTTGCGGAGTTGCTCCGGAATCTTCAAGGTCTATTGAGCGGCTCGGATGGCGTCACTCAGCACGTTCAAGCCATCGGCGAGTTGCTCATCGGTGATGATCAGTGGTGGGAGCAAGCGAATAACGTTGCCAAAGGTACCGCAGGAGAGGGCGATAACACCCTGTTCGTTGCAGTACTTCACGATGGCTTTAGCGGCACCGGCGTTCGGGTTCTTGGTACCTGGCTCAACGAGCTCGATGGCAATCATGGCGCCACGGCCACGAACCTCTCCGATGGTGCGTACTTCCTTCTGCAGGTCGGTCAAGTGCTTGGTAACAACCTCACCAATGTGACGTGCCTTGGCGGGCAAGTTCTGGCTCTTCATGTACTTGATTCCCGCAACGGCCGCGGCCGCAGCTACGGGGTTTCCACCGTAGGTACCACCGAGTCCACCTTCGTGAACTGCGTTCATGATCTCAGCGCGGCCAGTTACGGCAGCCAGTGGCATTCCTCCGGCCAAACCCTTAGCCGTGGTCACCATGTCAGGCACGACACCTTCGTGGTTAGTGGCGAACCAGTCACCGGTGCGGCAGAAGCCACTCTGAATTTCGTCGGCGATGAATACAGCGCCATTGGACTTGCACCACTCGGAGAGTGCTGGCAAGAAACCCTCGGCGGGGACGATGAATCCGCCTTCACCCTGAATTGGCTCAATGATGATGGCGGCCACGTTGTCAGCGCCAACCTGTGCTTCGACCAAGCGCAGTGCACGCTCGGCGGCTTCCTTGCCACCAAGTCCGTCGTGGAATGGGTAGCTCATTGGCACGCGGTAGATCTCTGGTGCGAATGGACCGAACTTGTCCTTGTAGGGCATGTTCTTCGCGGTGAGTGCCATGGTCAAGTTGGTGCGACCGTGGTAGGCGTGGTCGAAGACAACGACGGCCTGACGGCCGGTGGCGTGACGTGAAATCTTGATGGCGTTTTCAACCGCTTCAGCACCCGAGTTAAATAGGGCGCTGGTCTTGGCGTGGTCACCGGGAGTTAGTTCGGCGAGCAGCTCACAAACTTCGACGTAACTTTCGTATGGGGTAACCATAAAGCAAGTGTGGAGGAAGTCGTGGGCCTGATCGGAAATGGCTTTAGCCACTTCGGGTACGGCGTGGCCGATTGAAGTCACGGCAATTCCTGAACCGAGGTCCAAGATGCGGTTTCCATCAATATCGAGCAGAATTGCGCCTTCGGCCTTGTCAATGTAGATAGGCAGACCCTGGCTGACGCCCTTGGAGACAACCTTGTGTCGACGCTCGTGCAAAGCCTGTGACTTTGGGCCGGGGATGGCGGTTACGAGCTTGCGAACCGAGCCGACTGCTTCGTTGGATGTTGACATGGTTACTCCTGGGGGTTGAAAATGCCTGTCTCTAGCGTAGTTGGCAGAAACGAATTACGAAAAGTCGTAGAAAAGCCAATGCCGGCAGGTCTCCCCGCCGGCACCAACACACTTGGCGGAAGCGGTGGGATTTGAACCCACGGTGCCCGTAGACACAGCAGTTTTCGAGACTGCCCGATTCGGCCGCTCTCGCACGCTTCCGTCGTAAATCCTACAAGATTCGCCACCATGCCTCTTTTGGGCTCCTAGCCTGATTAGTGATGACCAACGAGCGAGACCTTCACTTCATGGAAGTAGCGTTGGCGTGTGCCGACGAGGCTCTCGCTCACGGGGATGTCCCTGTAGGTGCGGTTGTGGTTTTTGAAGACCGAGTTATTGCTACGGGCGAGAACCGTAGAGAAATAGACAGCGACCCTACCGCTCATGCCGAGATTGTGGCCTTGCGCCGAGCGAGTCAAGAAGTCAGGAACTGGAGACTCGAAGGGGCAACCGTTTACGTGACCCTCGAGCCTTGCGTGATGTGCGCGGGCGCCCTGTTGTCTGCGCGAGTGTCAAGAGTTGTTATTGGTGCGATGGATGAAAAGGCTGGGGCTGTGAGTTCTCGGTACAACCTGCTGAGTGATCCGCGCCTACTTCACGAGACTGAGCTCATCATCGGAGTTAGAGCAAGTGAGTCTGCGGCGAAACTGAGTGCATTTTTCTCCACAAAACGCTGATAGTTCAAAATAAAAAACCCCGCCTTGGATATTTCACCAAGGCGGGGTTTTTAGTATTGGCTAGCACCAAGAGGCTGAATATCCAATGTCAATACTGACGGGATTCGCGTCAGCCGAAACCGTGACGCCTGGGATCGTCTGAGAGGCATCTCCTTGGTACGAAACCGGGATGCCAGGAATAGTTGAGTCGGTCCAGGCGGTTGGTGTCAACGATGTCGAACCTTGAGATGTTGAAGCGCCTCCGCAGTATTCGTCATTACCCGTAGCGATGTTGATTGGGTTAGGGCCGTCGTTCTCTACGAGAGCAATGGTTGCGCCGCCGTTGGTGAGGGGCACATTGGGGATGCTGAAGCTAAAGCCCACTCTCATTTCCGATATAACGTTCGAGAGTGTCGCGTTTGCGTACCACTGGCCATTGACCTGGACTTCAATCTTGAAGAGTGACGATCCGGCTGCACCAATAGTGAATGGGGGGTTTGGCCACTGTCCATCATTCCAGACGACCCATCCGGTCAAGGTGGCAGTGAGGCTCCCGCCGGTGGAAATAATTGTTACGCGTCGGTTGTTTGCGAAGGCGCCAAACTTAGTGGTGGCGCCCATGCCCTTGGCAATGAATTTAGTGGTCGTATCTCCGTCACCACGCACGTCGTGACGCAGTTGCTCGAGAGCAGTGTTGGCGCGAAGCCAAGAGAGGCGAACATTTTGAACGGCGGTTCCTGATGAGTCGGTGTAGCCAGAAACAGTGACCGATGTTGGTGTCGCCGAGGCAATAGTTCCCGCTTCAGTGGCCAAGGTGGCTTTCTGAGCAACGGTCAGAACGTAATTTGTTGAGACGTACGTTAAGGCGGAGTAACTGTGAGTCGTCGGAGCGGTGGCCGATCCGACAGAGGCGGTTGCGGTCAGTGCAGCAAGGATAGTGAATCCCGCGACCATTGACTGGAGCGTGGCTAAAAATAATTTTTTCATATCTCAAACCATAGTCCGAGGCCTCCGAGACGAAGTGGTTGAGAAGTAGTATTTGTTCGTAACGTGGTTTCGAGCCTGGACACTTGGCTTCTCGACGGCGCCACCCTATGTGTAGCCCTAGAACCTTGCGTGTTGTATTTGGAACGTTCGGTGAAAAAAACCGGGGCGGTAGTTCCTCATTGCAGCGTGCCGATTGACCCGCGTTTGCTCCACGAAGTTGAAGACTTGGATGGAGTGCTTGCTGAAGAGTCGGCTTGGAATCTGAAAAACTCTCGGGCGTTCGCTGGTAATGCAAAAGCCCACTCGGCAGTTCGTTGGGGGAACTGCAGAGTGGGCTGCGTTTAAAGGATTGAAACTAGATCAGTGACTTAGGAGCCGAAGTTTCGAGTCGGCGTCGTGACAATGTGACCATTGCAACACCAACCGCAACCAAGCCGTTAGCGGGGTCAAGACCAGAGTCGCACCAAATACGAGGGCTGTCGCCGCTGTACGTACGACCATCTGCATTGAGTTTTTAATCATTGTTTCCTTTTTAAAAGAATTCGGAACTAACAGCCTAGATAATTAGATAAAAATTTGCGTCATTTGGGTACCGGCGCTCATGACCATTTGGGGAAATTGGCGCGAGGATTGAAGTCAATCGCGCGGGTCGTACTGGCGGAGAAGGTGGGATTCGAACCCACGGAAGGTTGCCCTTCACACGCTTTCCAAGCGTGCCGGTTCGGCCGCTCTCGCACTTCTCCATACCGGACAAAAGTCCGGACTATGAGGTTACCGGAAATGGGAGGGGTGGCTTCCGGTAGCCTTATTTATCCGAGGTTGAAAGCGGTGGTCGGGTCCCGTGCGACGGCCGCTCGTGAACCGAGTCAGGGGTGGAAGCCAGCAGCTCTCAGCGGGTTGAGTCGGGTGCCACGGATCGCCTGGCCATCGCTTTGAACTTCGGAACTCACCCTGAAAATGTCAGTGGTGACCATTACGCTTGTCCTATGTCTGACGCCACCTCTCTCTATCGTCGCTTTCGCCCCGGGCGTTTCAGCGAACTCCGTGGCCAAGACCACATCGTTCGAGCCCTTCAAGGGGCAGTTTCTTCGGGCAAGGTTCACCACGCCTATCTCTTCTCGGGTCCCCGCGGAACGGGAAAGACGACGACTGCGCGCATTCTTGCCAAGGCCCTCAACTGCGAGCACCCCAACGAGGGTGACGCGTGCAACGAGTGCGCTAGCTGCGTAGCAATTACACAAGGGCGTTCGCTCGACGTTATTGAACTTGACTCAGCTTCCAACAACGGTGTTGACGCTATTCGCGATCTCACCGCTAATGCGTGGCAAACCTCACCAGGACACTGGAAGGTCTACATCCTCGACGAGGTGCACCAGTTGTCCAAGTCCGCTTCAGCTGCGTTGCTTAAGACACTCGAGGAGCCACCATCACACGTGGTCTTCGTGCTGGCGACCACGGACCCCCACAAAGTAATCCCAACTATTCGCAGTCGCACGCAGCACCTGGAGTTCAGACTCCTGAACGGCGAGACATTGAATGAACTCCTGGAAGAGGTTCAGAGGGCGGCCGGACTCGGCGTTGAAGATGGCACCATCGCCGCCGCCGTGCGGCTTGGAAAGGGTTCAGCGCGCGATGCGCTGAGCGCGCTTGACCAACTTGTCGCCACCGGTGAGGCAACGGGAAGTGACCCTGTCTTCGAGGAGCTCTTTCAAGCACTCGCTTCAAGTAGTCCTGGAGACGCGATTAGAGCTTTGGCAAAATTGCAACACGATGGCTGGGACCCAGAGCAATTGGCCGAATCCTTCGCTGCCCAAATCCGCCAAACGTTCCTACTCTTGGTGGCTCCCGAAGTCGCTAGCGCAGTAAACGACGAAGCCACTCGACTTAGCGCGTGGGGCCAACAGCTCGGACTTGCCAAAACAGTTCGAATTCTCGAGACCGTTGGGCGAAGTATGCGAGAGATGAAGAGTGCCCCCGACAAGATCGCCATGCTCGAGGTTGCCATGGTGCGGTTAACCCGTCCTGACTTGGACAATGACGTAGCGGCGCTCGCTGAACGAGTGGCCAAGCTTGAGCGTGGTGGCGTTGCAGCCCCGGCTCCCATTGAAACGCCAGCCCCCACACTCAACAAGATTGGTTCGACTCCTGCGGCACCAGCGCCACAGCCAAAGCCAGCACCGCCGTCACGCCCTATTGGTCAGGCACCGGTCAAAGAGAGTGCCCCCGAACCAGAATCTCCAATCGCTGAAACTGCGACGAAAGTCACTGGCGCAGCGGTAACTCTCGAGGACATTCAGTCACGCTTCGAGAGCAAGGTGATGACTGCGTTGCCCAAGGGGTCACAGCTTTTCCTTCGCACAACACGACTCGTCGCCTTCGCAGCTGGAGTATTAACTATTTCGGTGGACAACGCTTCACTACTGAAGAACTCTGAATTAGTTGCTCCGGGACTTCGCAAGGCATTGGAGCACGAATTTAAGACGGGCTTCCAGCTCAATTGGGTTGTTGGCGATGCGCCAGCTCCAGTCGTTGAAACTGCCGCTCCAGCACAGAGTGCTCCCGAAGAAGATGAAGAGATCATTGACGAGACTGAAGTTGTTGCGAGCGTCGAAATCGACAGTGGAGCCGAGCACTTAATCACCTCAATCTTCCCTAACGCTAAAGAGATCTAGTGTCTTTTCCTCCAGCGCTTCAAGGCGTTATTGACGAAATTGGCCGATTCCCGGGGGTTGGACCAAAGTCCGCGCAGCGAATCGCCTTCTGGCTGATGCGCCAACCGAATGAAGATGTTCAACGACTCGCTCAAACGTTGGTCGAAATGACACAGAAACTCGAACTGTGTGAACGGTGCTGCAACATCGCCGAAGTTGGTGGACTTTGTGAGATTTGCTCAGACCCCAAGCGAGACCACTCAATCATCTGTGTCGTTGAGAGCCCACCGGACGTCGCGGCCTTCGAGAGCTCTTCAAACAAGCACATGACATACCACGTGCTCCACGGCGTAATGAGTCCGCTCCAGGGAGTGACCGCTGATCGGCTGAAGATTCAAGAATTACTGAACCGGCTGGACGGAACAGTCACTGAAGTAATCCTGGGCCTGAGCTCGAATGTAGAGAGTGACCACACACTGCTTTATTTGCAGGAGTTGCTTCGTGGTCGAGTCCCAACAATTAGCAAGCTTCGCCGCGGTTTGCCGATGGGCGGGGATATTGAATACGTCGACGGCGTTACGTTGGCGCAAGCTCTCGAAGAGCGTCAAGTCCTAGCGGACTAAGCGAACCTGACGATACAGATCGCACCGAACACCAAACAGTAAATTCCAAAAGGCTTCAGCGTCTTGGTGGTGAACCACTTGGTGAGGAATCGAACCGAGATGTACGAGGCAACCAAAGCACACAGCGCACCAATCAAAGTTTGAGTGCGAACCCCGTGACCGAGTGTGCCAAGTAGCGATGGCAACTTGTAGAGGCCCGCGAGCAAGATGACCGGAGTTGCGAGCAGGAACGAAAAGTTCGCCGCTTCCTCGTGACTCAGACCAGTGGTGAGCCCTGAAACCATCGTCACGCCGGAACGTGAGATACCAGCGAAGAGTGCCAAGATCTGGGAGCCACCAACCACAAGCACGTTGCCCGCACCGAGCTGGTTAACGCTCTTTTCCTTCACGCGTCGTCCGCGGTTGGTGCGCAAGTATTCAGCCAGGAGCAAAATGAAGCCATTGATTGTGAGAAAGATTGCGGCGTCGAGGGGCTTGGCAAACAGCGTGCG
>Ga0214207_1000081_pt1 | contig 31172 bp, 26 predicted proteins | sample TroBogEpilimnion_6_FD_153045 | JGI IMG/M metagenome (GOLD analysis project Ga0214207, IMG submission 153045) | Freshwater microbial communities from Trout Bog Lake, WI - 13JUL2009 epilimnion | ecosystem: Environmental > Aquatic > Freshwater > Lake > Epilimnion/Euphotic zone | place: Trout Bog... | reverse complement strand
AATGATCGGTTGTCTTGGTCAGCAGAATATTGAAGGCAAACGTATTGGTTATGGCTATGATAACCGCACACTTCCTCACTACACCAAGTATGATGATGGACCAGAAAGTCGTGGTTTTGTTGAGAACTCATTCATCAAAGGACTTACCCCTCAAGAGTTCTTCTTCCATTCCATGGGTGGTCGTGAGGGTCTGATTGACACGGCCGTTAAATCAGTTACATATGATACACCTATTATCATCATTGAGAAAGGAGTTTCCAAGTATGTCAAGATTGGTGAATGGATTGATGCACAACTGGATGCTTCAAAATCCAAAGTTGCCTACTATCCAGATGACAGGAACTTGGAAATGCTGGATATCACAGAAAATAAAGTATATATCCCTACCACCGATGAAGATGGAATTGTCACTTGGGGAGATGTGACAGCCATCACACGTCACGATCCTGGTACACGCCTCTACAAAATCAAGACTCTGGGAGGCAAGAGCGTGACAGTGACCGAATCCAAATCTCTCCTAATTTGGCAACCAGAAACTATGAAGTTCAAGGAGATTCTGACACCAGAAGTGAAATGTGGTGATTTTATGCCAGTCACAGCAACACTGGCAACACCACCAGTCATCAATGAATATGTGGATATGACACAATTCTTCCCAAAGACAGAGTATGTTTATGGTTCCGAGTTTCTCAAAGCCGTAGAGAGCATGGAGACTGCAATGAAAGGGCGGGTACAAATCCCACGTGGATGGTGGGAAAAACACAACGGTACAACATTCACACTCCCTTATACCAAGAAAGCCAGTTTGACACGAGTAACGAGCGGACGTTCCAACACAGAAAATATCAAGAGCGGTTTTGTGTATCCTTATCATGCAGCACGCGAGGCAACACGTATTCCTGAAAAGTTTGAACTGAACAAAGAAAATGGTATCTTCATTGGACTTTACCTAGCAGATGGTCACTCCAGTATTCGTGGCCGCCATGTGTCAATTACAAAGGAAGATGATAAGGTGCGTGCATGGGTAAAGAACTGGTTTGACAAATACGGAATCAGCAGCATGAATGTTGTTAAAGAAAATAAAATGGGTACGTCAACAAGCATCAAAGGAAACTCTTATCTTCTGGTAAAATTCCTGAATGCGTTCGTTGGCTCGGGGGCGCGTAACAAGTTTGTCCCGGACGTGGCTTTCACAGCCCCAGAAGAATTTGTTGTAGGCATTCTCTCAGGTTACTTCTCTGGAGATGGACATATTTCCAAGAATGGCGTTCACGCAGACTCGGCATCGCAGAGGCTGATTGAAGGTATCGCAATGCTCTGCACACGACTTGGAATCTTTGGTAAAGTGTCAACAAAACAACTGAAGAGTAACAACTTTGGCACAAAGGATATTGCTCAAACGCACTGCCTGTCAATCAGGGGACAATGGGGAAGAACCTTTGCTGACAAGGTTGAACTGATTACACCTTACAAACAAGAGGCAATCAACAATATGAAGTGCACAGAGTGTCATCGGAACTTCCAGCAACAGAATGATGTAGTGCTTGATGCAATTGTTGAGATCAGCATGATTGGAGTGGAAGATAATCCCAAAATGTATGACTTGACCATTCCCTCCACATACAACTTTGGACTTGCAAATGGTCTACAATGCCGCGATACGAGCGCAACTGGATATATCCAACGTAAATTGGTCAAGGCAATGGAGGATTGCAAGGTGTCATATGATCTTACAGTAAGGAATGCAAATGGGAATATTGTCCAGTTCCTTTACGGAGAGGATGGAATCGACGCCATCAAGATTGAGCATCAGCCTCTACCTTACATTGAGATGGATCCATTCAAACTTGAAAATGAGTATCTCCTTTCCGTGAAGGATGATATGAAGGCTATTCTTGATGAAAACACTTTCAAAGAATTCTCAAGCAATCGGGACTGGGAGGAACGTATGTATGAGCATTTCAAGCAGATTTGCATTGACCGCGAGTTCGTAATCAAGAAAATGTTTAATGGTGAACAAGAGTCAGGCGTACTTTACCCAGTAAGTTTCATGCGTATTATCAATAATACGAAATCACACTACAAGAAATATCAAATGGATATGGTTATTAGTGATTTGAATCCCATATACATTTTGGATGAAATTGACAAGTTGTGTACCGAACTCTACATTTCAGACAACCACAAGGGTAACAAGTTGCTAGGTATCCTCCTACGTATGTACCTTTCACCCAAGCAAATTATTGTGCGTCATCAATTCACTAAAATAGCATTTGAGCAAATTGTCCAACAAATCAAGATGCGATTTTACGACAGTATCGTGAATCCATCAGAAATGGTTGGTGTTGTGGCAGCACAATCACTTGGTGAGCCAGCGACTCAGATGACACTAAATAGTGTGGAGTGGAACACTGAAGTACTACTGAAAGTCAATGATGATCTTGTTAAGACAAAGATTGGTGAGTTCATTGACAACTATCTGGGAGGACTTGATCAAAGCAAAATTGAAAATCATAGCAATGACACTACGTTGGGTTGGGTACAAGAGAATGTCCGTGTGCTGTCTTGTGACGAGAGTGGGAAGATGGATTGGCAAAGGGTAGAGGCAGTCACAAAGCATCCTCCAATCAACGAAGATGGTTCCAATACGCTGGTCAAGATTGTCACAAAGTTGGGGAGAGAAGTCATTGCGACAAAAGCAAAATCGTTCCTGAAGAGGCAAGACAATAAAATTCTACCAGTAAGAGGCGATGAATTGACTGTTGGAGACTTTGTCCCCATCTCGAGTGTCCTACCTCTGGAACACAACCTGGAGAAATGGAACCTGTCACCATACCTACCAAAATCCCAATATGTATACACTTCTGAAGTTGAGAAGGCTTTGAAGGTTTATGAGGCATACAAAGGAGAAGGAAGGAGACATTGGTTTAAGGGGAACAATGGTACCCTGTTTGATGTCCCATACACTCGTAGCGATGGCTTCCTTGACGCATACATAGGTATTGGGAAGAACAAGGGGGGTGGAAGGAGATGCAACATTATTGAGTCACAGCCAAATTGTATTTATCCCAAGAACACTATCTATCAACCTGCACATATCCCTGAACGTTTGCCGCTAGATGCTGAGACTGGTTTCTTCCTTGGCGCCTACTGTGCGGAAGGGTGTTGTACAAGGTATCATGTTCTGGTATCAAATACCAATGATGCTTTCAACCAACGGATCTTCAACTTCTGCGAGAAATACAATCTTCAATATCACATCGATGAAAAGAAGAACGAGTCGGGTCATTCCAAGACTGTTCGCATTCATTCGCTTGTTCTGGCTCAACTGCTTATCCAGTCGTTCGGTACAGGGTCGTCCAACAAAAGAGTACCCGCGGAAATGTTCAATGCATCGCTAGAGTTTTGGCGGAACTTTGTCGATGGATACTTCTCTGGGGATGGATGTATTGACAAGAAAATCCATTGCGTTTCAGCCTCATCTGTTTCCAAGGGACTGCTTGAAGATGTTCAGCAAGGTCTGATTATGTTTGATATACACAGCTCGGTTCTGCCCAACTACAGTGGGTTGGCATGTGCTTCAAAGAACTACAATGCGCAACTCAGTTATATGCTGAGGTTGAATGCGGAGAATAGTGAAAAGTTCAAGAATGAATTTGTACTCACAATACAAGACAAGCAAGACAGATTGGAGATGCGCCAGAAAGCAAAACGAAACAGAACAGATGTGGTCCCCAACATCGTTACACAAGAGTTTGGAGAGATTTCCCTTCCTCGTTGGGAAGTGAAGGAGCACCTTCAAGCGACCACCAACCAAAATGACAAGGCTGTCTATCAAAACATCCTACAAGAGGACATCATCTACGATCAGATTGTATCTATTGAAAACGTCACATCTGATACTCCGTATGTTTACGACTTAACAGTGGAGAATACACGGAATTTCAACTTGTTCAATGGTCTAGCAATGAGAGACACCTTCCATTTGTCAGGTGTATCTAGTGCTTCTAAAGCAGTTCGTGGTGTTCCCCGTCTAGAGGAACTCACGCGTGTTACCAAGAATGTCAAAGCACCTTCTATGAGTATTTTCGTGAAAAAAGAGTATAGTCAAAACAAAGAAAAATGTATGGAAATCAAAAATAAGCTTGAAATTTCCACATTCAAAGATATTGTCAAAATCTCCCGTATCTATTATGACCCTGATGATTTCAACACATCAATTGAAGATGATAAGCGTCTTGCCAACCTTTACAGTGAGTATGATTTTGAAGGGCAATGTGACCGCAAACTTTCCCCATGGCTTCTTAGAATGGAACTTGATAAGGCGAAAATGTTGGATCAAGGACTAACAATGATTGACCTACATCACACACTCTTTGACCAATATCAGACACGTATTTCGTGCATGTTCAGTGATGACAATGCTGGAGATCTTATTTTCCGTATCAAAATTTATGAGGATACGGTTGAAAGCAATAGTGATATGCTAACCGAACTGAAGGCTCTTGAAAGCACAGTTATGGATAACATAATTCTAAAAGGAATTGAAAAGATCAACAAAGTAGAACTAGTTAAGAAGGAAGGTCTTGTTTACAATGACACGACCAAAGTATTTGAAAAAGAATATGAATGGTTCATGGATAGTGCTGGAACAAATTTGATCGAGGTGCTTGGAAATCCATATGTAGATGCAACCAGAACTGTTTCCAATGATGTGAATGAAATCTATGCTATTTTCGGTGTTGAAGCTGCCCGACAATGTTTGTTCAATGAACTATACTCAGTCATTAAAGATGCAGAGGCATCTGTCAATTTCCGCCATCTATCCCTTTTGGTTGATACAATGACAAACAAAGGAAACCTCATGTCCATTGATCGTCATGGTATTAACAAAGGTGATATCGGACCTCTTGCAAAATGTTCCTTTGAAGAGGTGAATGATGTCTTAGTGAAAGCAGGCGTATTTGCAGAGGTGGACCGTGTGAATGGAGTATCATCAAATATTATTCTTGGACAAATTGCACCTTGTGGTACAGGTGACACTGATGTATTGATTGATGAACATAAACTAAAACCACCATCAGAGAAACAAAAACAAGCCCCTATATTTGATACAAGCATGTTGGGTATTGATGATGAAACAAAAGAACAACAGTGTTCGGTTGACAATCTCACATTTGATTTTGCCCTCCCAGAAATTGACCACACTATCACAAAGAAAGCAGAACTTGATATTAAATTTGTATAATATATAGTAATAATGGGCGGTAATACTGAAATTTTAATGACATCTTTTATTATTGTAATAGCATGTGGTATAGTTTTGACACTCTATCATTTCGTGATAGATCCAGTAAAAAATATAGAAAGACATTATTTTAAAACTTCAAAAATAAGTTATTGTATATTCCGTATAGCATACGTGATTATATTATTCTCTTGTATTTTCAGTTTGAGGTATATTGTATTAGAAGGCTTCAAATATCTACAACGTACCATCTGACACAAGCATCTTTGATATATTGTGTGAGTTTTGGATGATCTATATCATGGAATACTAGTTGTGGCTCGTCCTTATTATAAATAACAGGTTCGTAACGGTCAACAGGCACTTTATCTATTTTTTCAGTTTTTTGATGAACAATTATAAATTGTTTGCATGATTTCAAAGGTTTGATACATTTTATTTCATTTGGATTTCGCTTTGTTTTCCGGGCTAAAATGACGATACGAACATTTACCAAATTTGAAAATACTGAAAGTTCATATTCAGATGGACAATAATCCCGGTGCTCCATAACATACAATATATCAGTATGGGATGTAAACATTTTATCTTTCGACAAATACTCAAATGATGGATTCAAAACTCTCATTTCTTCTACCAAAGCCTGTCCTTTTGTTTTAAAATCAGTAATTACCCTGTTTTCAATAATTCGTTTAAAGATGTTTTCACTTAATTTGATTTTTGAGTTGATGATTCTGTGGACATAATACAACAAATCATACATGTACGATTTTACAAATAGTTCTTGCTCATTAACACAGAATCCAATATCGTTAGACGCACATTTATAGTACTGAGTATTGTTAAACGTTATGTTGAATTTGACAGGAAGGTCTTTATACGTATTTGATAAAATTGTCTTTAATGAAATGCGTTTTTTAACAACGATATCTTTTTCAAGTATTGTATTAACGTATTCGTCCAATAATTTGTTAGTGAAAGCATATGGATTCTCTATCAATGAACGCATCTTTGTAAATGTGCCTTGAATAACATCATTTTGAGTGAATGTTATATCGTTGCTTGAGCCATTCCTAATATTCAAGTTTTTATGTTTTAATTTCTGCGCATCCCTACTCAACAAAATCTCTGTAAGCTGTCCTTCAAATATATCTGCCCATTTTGATGGCACTTTAACGAGGCAGGTGGATGTATCATCATTCCAAGAACACATCCCTTTACATTTCTTTTTTTTAAGACTTGAACATGATGTTTTATCGAGAACGGTATCTTGATCTTCCTCATATACAACAATAGTCTGGATGAGATTATGAATAATTTTCTCCAACTTTTCTTTCTTGAACGCCAATGGGAAGAAATTGTCTGCACTTTGCAGGAATTCAACCTCTTTACTGTAAATATCATGTTTCTTGACTATACGTATTATTTCATTCTTGACGATATCAAAAAGTAGATCTTTTTTGCTAAATTCATCTATATATGTCTTGCGAGGATCATCATCTTCCCATCCAATGAATATATTTAAATTATCGAGATAGTGTTCAATTGGAAACTTCTCTTGAGAAAGAGGAACAACAGTTTCATCTTTCATAATAGCCGCCAACGGACGTAGTTGTTCTTGCTGTTGTGGGGAATCTTCATATACAACTTTGGATATTTTATAAGCATCATCACCTGTTATGTCATGTAATAACTGAAATATTTTTTTAATTGTTGGCCATTCAACCTTATTTTTAATCTTCTTCAGGATATCATCTACATAAATGTAAGTAGAATGTTCTTTCATAATAGGATTTTTATGTTTGCATGGTATAAACATTCCTGGTGAAACAATAAAGCCCTCAAGTTTATAATTATAGTTAATCACTTGATATTTCACCTTGTATCCTGTGGAATTTAAATATGAAAAAATGGAGTAAGCATCAGTTGTTGTTTTAATTTCTTTCTTGCAATTTTTCCTGTAGAAATCGACAACATCTGTAATAATATCTGATTCTTTGTACATAAATGTATTTTTGACAACAATTGACCCTCCTTTATTTTGAGATACATTGCAGATTGGCTCGTATATATGTTCCTGTTTAATAAGAAATGTAAATGGTCTTGATAAATCTACATCCTTTTTTAAATCATGAGGACAAGTTATAAATATACCATCCTTTTCTTGTTCAAAAACAATGACATTGTATCCATAAGGATTAAAAACATCATCTTTTCCTTGGAACAGGTCAAGGAGGATTTCATGTGATTTAGTTATAGTATCATCATTAAGATACTTCATGAAATTAGTATATGAATTGTATATCAAATATTCTCTCAGGATATGTTTGAAATTTTTGAAATACCTCAACGTGTTCAAAGAGAATCCAAATCCAGAATGATCAAGAATATCCTTGTAAATGTCAGTGAGTAAAAATGTTGAAATGTAACTATTTTGATGATTGAGAAACCATTTCCTAAATTCTGAAAACTCGTTGTCATGAAATATCGATCTTGTTTCATCAATGAACATTCCACAAAGTTCTCCGTTTTTAGCAAACAAAAACTTTTCAACTGATATATTTTCAATAAGTAATTGTTTTATATTCTTCTCGTCTTTGAAAAGGCTTTTTCCAATACAAGACAAAAAGGATTGTCCGTTCTGGTGGCTAATTCCTCTCCTCAGAAAGCAGTTTGTTGCTTCTACAATCAATCCTGTACCTTCACCTCCATTTCCACATTTTGTATTTTTGAAAATGACAGACAGAGCTTTTGGTAAGATTCCAAACCTATTTTCATCCAGGGGGAATTGTGATCCAACGATGTATTTATCTGTTGTTTCTGGCTTTACACTTGGGTTTTCAATTGGTGTTTTATTCTGCATACATTGATCTATTTTCTTTTGATTTTTATTTGGTCCTGTTTTCTTAGTCTCAGGCTTGATGGTGAAACAACAAGGTAAACACTCATTGCCAGTACCAGTAAATCCAACATACCTTGGTTTTCGTTTCCCATCAGCCATTTCCCAATATTTATCAGATAAATCAATAACAGGTTCATTAATACCTTGGCTTGGACATTGTTTTCCATTTTGTACATACTGTTCATATGTCATACTGACTTTACTAATAGGACACCATATCTCGGGGCATATATAGATGTTTTTTTGCATTTTTTGAGCATCTGTTCCAAAAGCAAGGAAATTGTCATCATAACTTCCTGGATAGTTGCTATCAATTCTTTGTTTTTCTTCTGGAGTAATAACAAGTGGTTGTCTTCGATTTGACCACTGACATTTTGTCGAATAATCATTTCCGTGAAATAATTTTTTGTCAGCAACTTTTAATTTATTCAGTACGTACTGAAACGTTGGTCTTTTCTTTAGTTGTCGTAACTGCTCTCCCTCGTCTTGAATTACATCAACGTCATGTTCAACAAGAGGGGCATTTAATGCCGTCTTTTTATCATATTCATCGTCATTTTCAAGACCAGCTACATCAAAGTCGTCAAAAAAGTCATTCTCGATACTGTCGTGTTTTTGTAATGAAAATTCGTCATCCTCATCATCCATGTCTGATATTTTCGCAAATTTGTCTTCTTCGTCTTTGTGTTCATCTGCAAAGAATTCATCATCATATGCATCTTTTTCGTAATTTTGTACTTGATTGATAAAGCGTAAACTTTTCAACTTTTTGGTAGATCCAAATTCAAATAAGAACTTTAACAATCCTATTATTCTACTGTGGTACTTCAACCTAGTTATTCCATCAATCATAATACGATATCCAAGAGATACTTTTTTAACTTTGATAGTAAGATTACTAGCATTTGCCGGCCGAAAATACATACCTCTTCCTACTGGGACTAATTCAATTCTTTGTGAAGATTGCCATTTTTCATACTCCTTTTGTGCATCTGTTTCAGAAATTCCAAATGTTTGTTGTATTTTTTCTATAATAGAATCTCTATCTTTGATATTATTTTTATTTTGATTCAAAAAATTTGTAATATTGTCAGTCTTGACAAAATTATCAATTCGTTTGTATTGAAGCATGATAATTTCGTCCTTTTCCCCTTTAATGTCTACAACACTCACATATGGAAATAGAGATTCTGCCAACAACTTGATATCATGCAAATTTGAATCCGTTGTTTTACAGACAATGTTGACATAGCTGGCCATATTAACAATTTTGACGTCTGTTAAACCATCTGGTTTGTCCCAAAATGATTTTTCAAGTTTAGGAATAGTAAATTCATCAACGTATTCTATCCATGATGCGAATAAATTGTTCAAAATTTTAAAAGATTCTGAAATTTCATGTATGGTAATATCTTCTGTAGTTTTGAGGTTGTACTTGACATCTATATGACTGTCGGGGAACAAAAGGACAGATACATATCTATTAAGGCCGTTAAAGTTTTTGAGGAAAACTTTGAATAGCAAATACTCTTGGGAAGATTTTGACATTTTATCATTGGGATTCAACTCAACCCATGCATTCAAATCTTCATTGGAAATGCGAACGGACATATTTGAAGCCAAAGCCGTTTTGAACACTTTATATCTCTTTTTGAAAGCAGTATTATATTTGACAAAAGGGACATCCTTATGTGTGGCAAATCTCTCAAATAGTTGTTCTAAATTTACTTCTTGGTTTGTGAAAGAGCCATTCAATCGCAAATGAAGATAACTTACATGGCAATCAACATTGAAATTGGACGCTTCCAACTTTCCCAATTGTTTGTCAACTTCATGAAGTACGTGTTCTGATGTGATAAATATGTCATCAGGTTTCCCTTTTACTTGTTTGTTTGCCCAAGGAAAATATAGTTCATGATATTTCTCGTTCACATCTTTTACAGAGGTGACGTGTATAGTTTGTCTTTCGATTTTAAAGTTTTCCAAAGTCATAGAACGATCCGAAATAGACTCAAAATCGTTCATTTCAAACACATCATCATTTATATCAAAAGGATTGCATTCGAAAAAATGTCTATAAGCACCTGAGCCTATATATTTGACTCCGAGAGGTTCATTAACATGTGTGATTGTAACCGAGTTAAAGAAAGTGAGAATTTGATTCAGGTTTATTTTATTTGTTTCAAAAGCAGCATCAATTCCAGTGAATAGTTTTATATTTTTGATAATATTGTTCTTACTTACAATATTCTTTCCTTTCATGAGTTGACCAGCAAGACTAAATTGGAATGCATGATTGTTTTGGATTTCCTTGTGTACCCAAAAATATAGATCATTTTCGTGGAGGTCTTTGTAAAGATGAAGACGTATCTTTTTCCTCAAGGTGTTCAGATTGTCATCGGGGTAAATAGACTCATATACAAATTTTATGTTTTTCGAGTTTAAGCCCAATTTATTCTTGTAATTCTTCCCATACGCTTGCAGAATAGATGTTGTGTCTGATTTAGTTAACTTTGTGTTTTTTTCCAATTTACTAAGAATGCTTTGACATGGTGCTTCCTTTCCAACAAACACAAATGTAGTATATTCTGCCTTTCCAGTCCATACACAAATCTTATAAATATGACTTTCGTGAATATCCTGACATATATTCATTATGATATTATAATAAAAGTATAAAAAAAACAGATTACATCACGTTCATATTGCTAATAATGTGATGCGATAGTCGGTCATACTTGTATTTATACTTTTTAATTTCAATCACACGATCATAGCATCTACAATTCATTTTACAATTTTTATATTTCTGATTCAAAATCAAAATATTTTCATACCCGACATTAAATGGGATTTCGATATATGTGTAGTTTCCGCTGTTTTTAATCTGTCGAATTTTGAACTTTTGTCTAAACATTTCCACAGTTTCATCAATAGTTGTTGGCTTAAATTTCAATTTTTCTGGTAAACACGTGTTTAAATTCTCCCTTACAATAAAGTTTCCAATTTTTGAATATATTAGTTCTTGGATATCTCTGTTGAAGCACAAGAAATTCATATGCTACTTTGTCTATTATTACACAAATGTTCCTTATGTATAATGCTAAAATTTACTTGAATATACATGGAGAAAATTATTTAAACATAAATATCTGATTTATAATTATAAACATGCAAATTTTCGTAAAGACACTTGATTCCTAGGTGTTAAGAGTGGATGCTAGTGGTGTTTCATATATACTGCGACAATCCTAAATTGCGGGAAAGTTCTGAGGAAACCATAAAACACAGTAAAATCTTGTGGTTTTGAATAATCCGCAGCCAAGGGTCTTTAAGACCAAGGTTCAGAGACTAAAAAGGATTGGGGGTACTCCCAACGACCCTTCAGATATAGTCCAGCCTTACATTGTAAGAAGTTCGAACTGGGAAAACAATCACACTTGAGGTAGAGTCGAGTGACACTATTGATAATGTGAAATCTAAAATTCAGGATAAAGAAGGAATCAACTGAGGTTCCTAAAAGCTACTGCCTCAAAACTTAGAGATACATTTGAAATGCACAAGAAGTCATGTCAAGAGGTAGTAACTAGTGAGATACTTATCTTGCGAGGCCTTCAAATTGCGGGGACGTCTTGCTATACAGGTTTACATTCATAATGTAAAACTAATCATGTATAAGATAATCCGCAGCACAAGTTCATTTGTCGTTATGCTAGATGACTGAACATGTGTTCAACGATTAAATGAAGGTCGGCTTGAGGAGACTAGCAATCTCCTATGATGGCTTAAGATATAATCTACTCCTCAAAGCGATTTGAGGTAGAAAGGCCCACCTGATCAACAGCGGCTAATTTTCGCTGGTAAACAGCTCGAGGATGGAAGGACTCTTGCTGATTATAATATTCAAAAAGAGAGTACATTGGAATGTTGATGTAAATAGTTGAAGTAGCTAGTAGTTTGATGACTGCGACATTCTCAAATTGCGGGGATATCCTGAGGTTCGTGATGCTTTTGCATGCACGATTGGACAATCCGCAGCCAAGCTCGGCACTAAGTGCCTTGAAGGTTCAGAGACTAAATGGGAATGGGCATTTTTATGAAATGCTTAAGATATAGTCCATTCTCACTCGAAAGAGTGAGTAGTACAGACATTTAGTTTTGAGACTTTTTTTGGAGTCGAATAACACTTATGTTAGTAGTATCTACATACTGCGACATTTTCAAATTGCGGGAATCTCCTAAGGTATCTACCATACAAAGTAAAAACTGTGTAGATTTGGACAATCCGCAGGGAAAGGTTGATTTACAACTAATCAACCAACCTTCAGAGACTAAATGGAAATGGGTGGCATATAAAATGCTGCTTAAGATATAGTCCATCCTTTTAATTCAAATTAAAAGTATAGAGCGTGGGGGAAATTAGAGAGATTTAAACATTTGTTTTTATTATTGTTTATATGACACCGCCTACAAAACATAAATTTGTTAGTGGTATTGAATATAAACGATGTTCAAAATGTTTTGAATGGAAATCTTTGATTGAATTTAATAAAAACAATGCTTCATACGATAAATTGAAGTGTGATTGTAAGCAGTGTAACATAAAAAGAAATAAAGATGCATCAAGGACAATAACGTACGTTGAAAACAAACGTCGTGCACACCGCCATATTCATAAAGAAGAGCAAAAGCAATGTAGCAGATGTGAAGAATGGAAAAGTTTAAATAACTTTTGGAAAAGTGCATGTAATTGGGATGGTTTGCGAAATAAGTGTATCCAATGTGAGAACATATGGAAGGAGAACAATAAAGAATATGTAACTTCATACAAAAGAGAATATGAAAAATTGAAGAAAAAGAGAGATATTCACTATCATATCAAATGTAAGTTAAGTTGTAGAATTTATGATGTTCTCCACAAGAAGCGAATGCACAAGAACAATACAACAATACATTATCTAAAATGTGGTTTGGATCATCTCAAAGCTCGGTTTGAAGGGCAATTTGAAATTGGTATGAGTTGGAGTAATATTGGAACATGGCATATTGATCACATAATACCGTGCAACAGTTTTGATCTTTCAAATGTCGTAGAGCAGTATGCATGTTTTCACTATAAAAACCTTCAACCTCTATGGGGGCTTGATAATATTCGTAAAGGTTCCACATGCAATGCATTAAAAAAACAATTATATATGGAAAATTTCATACAAACCTATATAGTTCCTTAAAAACAATATTCATTGAATTCCATGTCTATAACATTTATGTCCCAATTTGTTACAACATGTCCCACAAAGACGATTTGCACAATCTCTTGCAAAATATTGTCCACATTCACACATATTTGGAATAGTTTCTCTCATTTTAACAAAGTACGCATATCGTTTTACCTTTATAATTTTTTCTATTTCTTCTTGTAATTCTTTTTCTTTGACTTTCAAGTCATGTATGCTCGTAATTCCATTTGTTATTAAAACATCACAAGCATTTGCATAATTTTCGCTGCCATATGCTTTTGAAAAGATTTCAACCAAACCTGAAATATACCCTTCTCGTTGTGCTGTCTTGAGAGTTTCAACAGACCGTCTCAATAAAACTTGTACGATGTCATGAGAACAATATTTCTCTTGAATTATCCTATACTTCAACATTGCGGGAATTATACTAGGTTTTGTCAGTTGAAACTCTTGAAGTATTCTTAAAATCAATTCTGCTTTGGTTCCTGAGATCTTAATATCCAATGTGCGGGCAGCTTGTTTTAAATCAGGCAACTTTAATGATGAAGGTTCTTGAAGCACTTTTTTCCAATCTGTGTCATTATCTGTCAAGAGTGTAGCCACTTTCGTATCAAAATCTGGAATTGCATAGTCTTTCACCACATTCCTGAAATCCCAACATGTTTCTGATATATTGACAAGATCTTTTACAAGACTCTGGCAACATCTCACTCCACTGGGTTCATATTCTTGAATTAATATTTCGAAAATGCATTTCAAAACATCATATGGTAATGGAAATGTGCCTGATTTATTTGTCATTGATTCTGGTTTTGAAAATTCCTTGACGATTTCATTGGCTGCTTGAACTTCTTTCGCCTTTTCATCCTTTTTGGCTGCAGCTATTTCGTCAGCATGCTCTTCCAAGTATTGGGCTCTCAATTTCTTTTTCTCACTTCTTTCAATAATATCTTTTTCTATATATAATCTCATTTGAGGTGCAGAACGATAATAAGGATTTCGTGTATATATGCATTCAATTTCTGCCAAGTCATTTTCATTCAAACCATACTTTTGTTTCGCAGTTGTTGCACATATCCTTTCTACTTTATGAGACATACATGTCATGAATCAAAATTCTTTTATGTATCTAGTTGAAATCAGATAATAAAAATAAATTTTGTAAATTTTATTTTTTCTTCTTGTAGCCACATAAAAAATGAAAGAGATTCACACTTCAAGTGTTGTACATATACAGTAAAATGAAGGTCTTCCAAGTAAATGCTGCAAAGCAAGCTTTCGTGGATTCTGCCAGGTTCAAGACCCATCTTTGTAAGAGGGCAACCTATTTATCCAATGGATTTGTGGATTCTCGTGATATAGTGAAAATTGAAAAATACATTCCAATTGTTAATCTCCTTGAGAAAGAATGCAACATAAAAATAAAAGAAATTATTGATATTGACGATGTAACTTTTGAAACTCTTGACGACGTTATGTAGGCTCACCTGAATCAACACATATCCATTCCTCCTTATTGTTTGATAAAACATACATTACAAAATATTCACCATCGACCTGTTCTAAATTGTTCAATATTGCTTTTGCATTTCGTATACAATTATCTCCTTTGACTTTGAATATAACTTTTTCTTCACCATTCTTTGTTATTTTTTTACACATTATTCCTTTTACCATAATATTACTTCAAGTTGAGAGAAAGTATCTAAACATATGATTGCGTTGGTTCATATTTTTTATTATTCAAAATCACTATCCTTTAACGGATATTGTGCTGGAGGAAGGAAATTATTCAATATTTCTAAAATCTTCCTGTGTCCAAATACGAATGAACATAAAATCATCCATGCAAGAAATGATAGAATGTCTAACATTTATATTGATTTATATGTACATATTACTTAAGTTTTGGATGGAATAAATATGTGCTTGAAAAATAAATAATGAATGTGGATTGTCTGATTGAAAATCTTGATATGTTGACCATAGGTTTTACACCATCGCGAAAGCAGTTAAATTCTAATATCGAAAAATTAACGAGTGGCTTATCAACACTGCGTATAAAACGGAAACCAAATGTTTCCGTCAATGATTTGGCAAATGAAATAGGAGCATTGTCACTTAAACACAAACGATCTAAGCCGAATGCTAAAACCGTACTAAATAATGCAACAGGATTTCTCAACGCATTGAATAAATTGAAATTGAATGATACCAAACCTCAATCATTACCTAAAAATAATGTTGAAATGTCTAATCTCCAACGACAGACAAGGGCGAACAATACCAATGCAACCCAGTCCCTTACAAACTCTTTAAAGAGCATTCACCTCTCTAATCCACAACAACAGACAAGGTCTAATAATAGCAAGGCAGCCAATTCGCTTACAAACTCTTTAAAGAGCATTCACCTATCTAATCCACAACAACAGAGTCCAATTCAGACAAGGTCTAATAGTACAAAGGCAGCTCAGTCGCTTACAAACTCTTTAAAGAATATTCACCTCTCTAATCCACAAACATCCACACAATCACCCCCACAAACGGTTCATCGTGTATTTGAACCAAGCTCAAAGCAACTACTATTTTTAGAAACTATAGCTAATAACAACAGGCACATATGTCGTTTCAAGAAATCAGACAAATATTTTTCATTACATAAACTTTCTAATGTGAATTATTTCTTGTATCATTTTGTTGATGAATATTCCAGGATTGTAGCCGAACATAGAAGTGTGTGGAATGAATTTTCTATTCCAATTTGTACGATTGTAATACTTCAAGACAATACAAAAGTTTTTGAACTTCAAATAGAAGGATCAGAAATTAAATATATTAATGGTAATGTCCCTGACATCTTAAACTACATTAACAATGACATAAGTTGTGAAGTAATTTTTGCTAAAAAGCCTTACAGCATTACAAACTTGAATGATATACTTAAGCTTCTGTCGTTTGTATTCATCATTAAAGAACACTTTAATAATCTTCAAGATAACGAAAAAAGAAGGATTTTAGCAGCATTTTCTCTTTGGAATATACGAGATTAAGATTGTTTTTTAATTACATGAATACACTTGATAATTTCGAGACCATCATTTAGAATATTTTCAATCGAGGCATCCTTGTCATACATCATAGTATCTCCTTCAACACAGAAGCATGTATATTCATTTCCATCCTCGTTTGTATGTTTTACTTGAAATTTTATGATAAGAGCCATTTTTTCTCTCGAGTTATATGAAATTTCATCAAAACCAGAATTGAACTGTTTTCCTTGCAAAAGTATTTTGATAATGTTAGGATTCTGCGAAATATTAATAACTTTCATATCGTGAGAATTATTTGTACAAATCCAGAAAATTTCGTTATTATATATTGAAAACTTTTGAAACAGGTAATCAGAAAACATTATTTCGCCATCATCTTCATCCAAATATGTGAAATTAATATCCAGAGCTATCATATTATCAGTCATTTGCGACCATATTTGTTCTGATCGTTCTGTTTCTAGTTGCTGCACTTTCAACCTTTCCATTTCTACAGCCGCCTTTACTATTTCAAATGCAACATCTGATGCCATATCATTGTCATTATGTATATTTCTTTGAATGGGTATAAACTACAATTCAATTGTGGAACAATTTTATAAATTTTTTTATAACTACAACTGAGTTATATATACTCACAATGTTAATTGTGATAAAGCATAATGCCACCGAACACATTTCATATGCCTTTGATATTTGAATAATCGAATCATAATACCCTAATGTGTAAATTGGGATGGCAATCATTCTAATTGGAACATATATTAACGCGAATGGATATATTAAGGCATTCGTCAACGAAAGCCATCTATTATCTTTGCAATATTGCAACATGTAGAAGAACACATTTGAATATTCAAACAATAGACATAATCTTATACCCTTTTCTATGGGTAATAGACCGTGCAGGTGAAATGTTATTATTTTGAGAGCAATAATATTTTGTGTCACATACACAAATACGTCTTGGCGGGATGAAAACAGATACAATAAACTATCAATCGTGTAATACATAAGAAGTTGTAATCCGTAATATTGAAAAAGCCCCCTTGTAATACATTGGTAATACCAAGATGCAAATATAATAGTAATTGATGTAAACATACCACTTGTAAACCTGTATGTCCTATTATCACCACCTCTCTCCATCATTTTATCAAATATATACAATGAGCAATACTGGGTAAAATGGATCAACAGAAATTGTAACATAATATGTTTTTCATATAAAGTATTAATCTTATATATATAAAATGGATACTCATAAACATTTTATGCAAGCAGCAATTGATTCATCTCTTAAAAGCATAGAGAATGGGACAGGGCCATTTGGTGCCGTAATTGTTGACAAGGAAGGAAAGATTCTCGTAGAAGCACACAATGAAGTAACCACGCAAAATGATCCAACTGCTCATGCAGAAGTAAATGCGATCAGAAGAGCTTGTAAACTTATAAACAATTTTGATTTATCTGGTTGTACACTTTACACAAGTTGCGAACCTTGTCCATTATGCCTGTCTGCTTGTTATTGGGCACATATAGAAAAAATATATTATGCCAACACCCGTGAAGATGCAGCGGCAATTGATTTTGATGATAAAGAAATTTATGAGGAAATAAAAAAACCTATTCCAGAACGAAAAATTCAAATGGTACAATATGGACGCGAAAATGCCATTACAGTTTTTGAGAAATGGGTTAATAAAAAAGATAAAATTCAATACTAAACATTCATATTGATTATTTTTTCTTCAATGTCTTTCCAGAATGTTCTATCATCCACATTTGATAGTTGTGTATATGATATTTTAGTTTTTAATATATTTTTTCTATACTGCGCCAAGAATGATTTATGGCGTTTGATCGACTCGCTTGAATAATGATGCCCTTGGTGAGTTTTCAATATTGATGCTATTGATTTATAATATTGACAAGTGAGGCTTTTGGGGAAAAGTTCCAGAAAATCAAGTGGATATATGTATTTATACTTTGGGCAACATATTACTTTATGGAGATCTTCTTGCGCATACACCAAAGGATTATCATCAATTATCATAATCGAATCATATAATGAACATAGATCTCCAATTTGATATTTATCCTGTAACACATTTTGAATTATAGGAAGAATATGTTTGATATTTTTCTGGTAAGGTATTGTTTTATAAGTGATTTTCACGCAATTTGCTCTACTAAAAATTGGCCTATTAAATGTCACAGCAGTTAATTTCTCAATGGCATTTATAATTTTTGTTGCCCATGAAATCTCTGATGCTGTAAAGATAAAAAACTCTGTATGAGGTAAAGTTTGCTTTATGTTCTTAAAAAATGCTACGAAAGACGATCTTATTAGACCTTTGGAAAGAGCTTTCTCAATATGAACATCTATATCATTTGGATTATCATAATATATGCTTTGTAGAAAACTAAATATTTCATTGTAACATGCTTGAGGGCTACAATCACCGATAATCGTTCCATCCAGGTCGATAATAGCAATTAATGGTTTCATATCCATAAAGATGATTTTAATTTTCACGATTTATTCCGGAAAATAGCATTGTTCATCACAAATGTATTTGTAGCACACTCAACCTTTAAATCATTAAATTTCAAATTATTTTTCAATATTTCGGTTTCATATTTTATGGGATTTGCTAAATACGTTGATTTCTTCCACGTTCGTGTAATTCCAGAAAAGGTAATTTGTTTATGAAGAGATAGAGAAGTCCAATATAGCAGTTCCATATGATGGACATTCAGTTTATTACAATACTTTCTTGAATGAAATATTCCATCACTCAGTCCCTTTACATAATTAATGTCCTTGCTGTGATAAAGTAATGGTAATTTGTATTCGTTTGTTGTCATCATTTCTTCAAAAACATCGCATATATTTTCATCACTGAACATTAAATATTGTAGTTGATTTCCACCAACATCCATGTTTACTTCCAATGGATATTTACCAAAAACGGCTTTGCTACATTCTAATATTCTTGATTTAAGAAAATCAGCATCTGTACTGTTTGAAAAAAATAATGCCGTACCTTTGTATTTATTTAGCATACCGATATGTAAGAATGTGCCGAATATGTAACCAAGTTCATAATTTGATTCGATTTTTTGATCACCGAATGTGTGATAAAATGTATCAGGCATATCCCAAGAAATGTTTGATGGAGTCACAAGATATCTGGTCTCGTGCTTACCTTTCTTGTCATTTGTCCATCCAATAACCTCACTATTTGCTTCATTCCAATGCAAAATATCATATTGTTCTGGAACTTTATAATTTGTGTACCAATTCTGAGGTTTTATAGTTGTCAGTAATGTCTTTCTCTTTGCAATTTTTATTTTATTACTAATGACTTTAGTAGGGATACCGTGTATATTAATTAAATATTCCCCCGGTTGCACTTTAGAAATATCTTTGTATGTACCATTGCTTTTCAGTACTTTGTACATTATTATCTAATTAAATAAAATTCAAAAGCCTTTATATTATATCTAATTTGTTTTGGTAAGCAACTTGATAGCTTCTTTAAATGAAACTTTGTCTTTCCAACCAAGTTGCCTCAAAGCAGATGAATCAATAGAATACCTGTAATCTTGAAATGCTCTATCCTCTACATATTCAATGTGGTCGTTAATATCACTTCCAGGTAATACTTCTTGTAAGATGGCTTCAACGACTTCTAATACAGTATATTCTTGATTTGTCCCAATGTTGTAAACATTTCCGTTTTCTCCTTTTTGAATTATGACATCGATTGCATCTGCAATATCATATGCATGGATAAATGTTCTTTTACTTGCTCCTTGACCGTGAATAGGAATTTTTTTGTTATTTTTCAAGCAATTGATAGAATTAGGGATTAATTTTTCCTTGTGTTGATATTGAGATATCGCATTGTTGCAACGGGTTATAATTATGGGGAGTTTAAATGACTTTAAATAAGAGTGACATATCATTTCTGCAGCTGCTTTTGTTGCAGAGTATGGGTTACTAGGTGAAAATAAGGCACTTTCTAGTAAAGCAGGTGTATCATCATCAACAGATCCGTATACTTCATCGGTACTCATGTGGAAAAAAAGTTTAAAATCGTTCCCGTCTTGGATGTATTGTCGCACACATTCTAAAAGGCAATGTGTCCCAAATACATTTGATTGTGTGAATCTAAAACTGTTGCCGAAACTATTATCAACATGCGTTTCAGCAGCAAAATGAATAATACACTCGGGCTTTTCAGTTTCCAGTAAGTATTTAACAAGATTTACATCACAAATGTTACCGTAAACAAATTTATAATTATCATAAGGAGGTTCAATATGCTCCTTTTTCCCTGCATACGTAAGCGCATCAAGATTTACAAACTTTGTATCTTTATAGCGTGCTTTCAATCTATTGATAACTTCACTTCCAATTGCTCCACAACCACCAGTAACCAAAATTGTTTTAAACATAATGTATAGTAACTTACAAAGACAGATTATTTTGCTTATTTGTAACTTACAAAAATTTCAGGATGCAAGCAATAGTATTTGCTATTGATGAGATCTCTTGTGATTTGTATGCAGTATCCCATTTAGATTTTATTTCCTGTGAAAGATGAGATGCATTCATCGCAATATCCAAATGAAATAGTTCTTGTTCAATTTCACGGTAATTTGTAGAGTCATCAATCCAAATGAGAATTCTTGTCATCATCGCCTTAATGGTATTTCTTGTATCCATTGTTTTCTGTTGTACAAAAAATGACGATGACACCATAAATTTTTTATCACCACTTTAATAATGGTTACTAGAACAGTACTTTTAGTATCGATATCAATATTGATATCTGTTATAATTATCAATTATGTATATAAAATAAATGACAACAGAGAAATGATATACCTTGATAATAATGGTACAACAAAAATCTTTGAAGACTCTTTACAAACAATGGATCATGTTTACAAGTATTATTATGGTAATGCTTCTGGTATATATAGTCTTGGCTCCAAATCAAAGAAATTGTTGGAACAATGCCGAGTAAAGATGGGAAAATTATTAAATTGTGAAAGTTGCGAGGTTTTCTTTACGAGTGGTGCAACGGAATCTAATAATATAGCTATTCGTGGAATTTTTAGCAAACATATGGAAAAAGGAAAGCACGTTATTACATGCAATATAGAGCACCCAAGTGTTTATGAGACTGTAAAGAGTTTGGACGGTGCTGATGTCACATTTGTAAAGGTTGACAACTATGGCAAAGTTCATTTACAAGATCTTGAGAATGCAATAAGAAAGGACACTGTTCTTGTAACAATTATCATGGGCAATAATGAGATAGGTACATTACAAGATATCAAGGCTATTGCAAAGATATGTAAAAGAAAAGGCGTTCATTTCCATTGCGATATGACACAAACAATTGGAAAATACATTATTGACTTGAAGGAACTTGGTGTAGATAGTGCTACTGGATCAGCACATAAATTCCATGGTCCTAAAGCTGCCGGTTTTCTTTTTCTGCGTCAAGGCACATATTTTGAAAGTTGTATAAAAGGGGGACACCAAGAAAGAAATATGCGATCAGGTACAGAAAACATTCCCGGAATTGTTGCAATGTGTTATAGTTTATACCTAACAAATGTAATGATACAGCACGGTAAGGCAAAAGAAATCGAAACAATGCGAAATTGGATGAAAGAAGAACTTTTGAAATATATTCCTGATGCAAAAGTAAATGGGCATCCAATAGATGTAATGTATAATACATTGTCTATATGCCTTCCAGTTAATTCAAGAAAACTAATCAATATGTTGGATAAAGAAAACATTTGTGTAAACACAGGAAGTGCGTGTTCACAAGGGAAAACAAGCAGTGTACTGGATGCGATTGGAGTCGATCCACAACTTCAACAAGGGAGTCTCAGAATATCACTAGGATTCTTGAATACGTGGCAAGATTGTACAATAGCAGTTGATAAAATAGTTTATTATACAAAATTACTAGCATGGAAATCTTTGAATAATAAATAATCAACAGATGCCTCTTTTATTAAAGTATAAACAACCAATAATTCCCTAGTGCGTGCAAGAGCTTCATTAGTAATTTTCTGGTCAATCATTTCAACATTTTTGAGATTCATTTTTTCAATTTGTTTAGTTTTCTTCTGCAATTCACGAATCATTTGCATGATTTTCTTAATCTCTCCTTGCAAATCATTTCTTTTTTGTTTCAGTTCTTTCAGAGGTGGTAAAGCATCATATCTTTGTTGCAAAGTTTCACTCCATTGAATAAAGTATTGTGTACGTTCTCGCAAATAGTTTAGATTAAAAATACTTAGATCTGTAGGTTTATCACTAATGTATCTGTGTATTTTAACAGTCCATTCTCCTTGTTCGCGATTGAGATTGGAATGACTACAATATCGTGCTGCTCTTCCTATTGTTTGCTTATCTGATGCAAAAGTAAGTAATGGTTCGAATATATGCACATGTTTAACGGCACGCAGATCAATCCCTTCATTGTAACCTTGACTGGCTAAAAACAATTGAATATATTCGCCTCGTGAGTTTTCAGCCATATTAAAAGCACTGACAAGAGATTTTAGTTTTTCTTTATCATCAGAAAGGTCTGAAGAAATTGCTATTACATAACGTGGTTTTTGTGATATACGTTTTGAAATTAATTCTTTCGCTTGTGAAACGGACACTTTTTCAAATCCAAGATGTTCTTCAAGAGCTTTTGCTATAGCTAATATACCATGACCACCATACCCTCTATTTTCATAAAATGAGGAATAAATATAATGCTTTTCATTGGGATATTCCTTTATGTTTTTCAACAGGGAGGGAAGTTTTGACGAAAATTCTTCAAGCATCATACCCGAATCCATATCATACAACATATTTGCGTATCTTCTGGCATGTTTATAATATTTTCCTATCTGATTTTGTTTCAAGAGCAAATCTGCATTTTTGATAGCATCCGGCTCTTCATTATAGGCTGTTGAGTAACGAATGTATTGTTTTACATTCATTGGAGAACGAACAACTTTCGCATTCGTTACCCTTGGGAATTTTGTGTAATCCTTGGACATATCAAAGAAACTGACAAGTCCTTTTATATTTGTCTTGAAAGATTCAATATCTTGTTTATTATTGATATCAGGGCATGTAATGGGTGGATTGTTTTTATCCCTGACTAAATTTAAAAGTTCGACAATATCCTCGAGGGTATCACCGGGGGTTGCAGTTAAAATAGCAATCTTTAAGTTTTGGGTGAGAGGATTATTGTCCATTGTAAGAAATTTTTTTACAGCATCATTCTCAGTCTTTTGATTTGGGAGAGGTTTGAAAATATTGTGAACTTCATCAATTATAATGATGGCATTCGACAAGAAGGATTTATGTTTTTGGATATCAGCATTGCTTTTGACACTTTTAAGGGGATTTGCAATTAGAAGATAATGTGCTAATGTGGCAAAGGTGAAAAATTTGACACCGCGCTTATCAAATTCCTTCTTTATCACATCCAAGGACTTTCCTTTAAAACGTGGTAAGAATCGTGCTGCAAGTTTATGAAAGTTTGATGGCGGATTGCTATTTGATGCTTCTACACTCGTAACAAAAACAATATTTTTATCCGTTTCCCAAAATGAATCCATAACACATGTACCTGTTAATGTTTTACCACTACCTGTCGAATGCCACACAAGTAAACCTCTATTTGAAGAATTTGTTTCAGCGATACCTTTCATAACACTGTGAACAACTGATTGTGGGAATGATAAATTATCATCCAAAGTATTATTTTTACATCTATTTCCGATACCAACTAATGGTTGATGTTTGGGTGCATTTGAAGACATATAATAATGTTGTAAATAGGTTTGAATATCTTCTTTTGTGATGTCAGTTGGCCATGTCTTTGGAAATGACATTGACGTTAATTATTATATCTAAAGAAAATGACATAAGAGTAATTATATCATAAAAAATAAAAAATGGTTTGCCCTATATGTATATCAACTGCAATTGTTGCAAATGCACCTCTTATATCTGCATCTCTGGTTGGAAGTGGAATGGCTGCTCTCAAATTCAAGCAAATTCATCGTCTTAAGAATAAATCCAAGTATGTGATAATTAATCAAACTAAACAAAACAAAACATCCAGGATTTCTGAACTCATCAATCCACCTATTGTACACCCTGACGAATTTCATTGTCATGAAGAAGATAATGTACATGGAGAGGTGTCTGACGAGGAAATCTATGTGCACGACCAATGATTTGTTTTTCTACTTCTGAATCAACTTTATGAAACATTATAACGTCACTGGTGTTTTCAAGGTTTAAACCTGATCCATACATTCGAGAATTGACTAACAAAACATGTACATCTTCGTTTCTATACCTATCTATTGTTTTTTTGATATGATCAATAGGTCCTTTGAGATAGGCATATCTAATACCGAGTTTAGTAAGAATAATAGTAATATTTGCAAATGTCATGTCATAAGATGAATAAATAAGAATTTTGCCATGTTGGTTGGAGCAAATCTTGTTTTTCAAAATAATTTCAAGATTTTTTAATTTATCAAATGTTTCACTAGTTTCATTATGGTTTTCGATCGGAATATTTACTTCTTCATCTGTGTTATTGTTTACGACGAGAAGTTCTTCACTGCAAATATCTCTTTTACATAATGGACATACTTTGCTCTTTGATAACCAGATATTAATGCAAAGAAAACAATATGCATTTGAACAACATGGTACAATAGTTTTATTACAAATGTCATCAAAACAAATGTGACATGTATTTGCTGTTTTAATTCTTTCTCTAATTCCATCAATACGCTTTTCAATTTCATCTTTCTTTTTTCGGAGTCTAGTCAATTCGGTTTCTCGTTGTTCTTCATTGTCATATGTTAGCATGATAGCCGATTCAATCCGTATATCATAATTTTTTATTTCCCGAACAAATCTATCTACTTGAATGGATATAAGATTATCTTCAGTAGTTCTATGGCTGGGGTTTATTCTTTGTAATGCCGATGCAATATCTCCTGCATTTAGGGATTGAATTATTTCCCTATCAACAAATCCATCAAGAATGTTAATAGTTAGAGGTGTTTTGCATTTGACTATGTTTGAAACCATATCTGGAAGAGATACGGATGATTTAACAAAGTCGTCTTTATTTTTCAATATCAATATTTTGACAAGTTCCTTTGATAAATTATTGTAGAGGTCCATGAATAAATCTTTGACAAATCCTGAGTTACGCAGTCCATTTGCATACCAAATACTTCTGTTATGAGCATAATCCCATTTTGTATATCCTTTTGGATACAATAAGTTTCCATATGAAGCAGTAATAAACCAGTAAAAATTTGTATCTATAGTGACACAATTTGGCAAATTCATATTATCAACTTCATCATAAATAACTCGTTGCATTTTAAAACTCCTGGAAGTCAAAAAGTGAGCAATTCTAGAATAATATGACGCTGTTACAACAATAAGATTATATTCAGCAATAGAATTCTCATTTTCATATACAAAATCAACATGTTTTAGTTTTGAAATCATAAGAAATTTAATATTATCAGAAAAAGCTTTGATATATCCCTCCCATTGAGAGGCGAGATTATGAGGTATTACCAGAAGATTTGTTTTAATATTAATGCTTCTTTCTGAAAAACATAATATCACTTTGTTGTTACCATATGACTTGATTGTGCTTCCCATATTTGAAATGTCATTTTCAATGATTAAAGAGAGAATTACAAAAGACTTGCCAGATCCGACATGGTCACCAATTATTCCAACCTGGGTTCTCAAAAAATCATTTTCTGTGATATTGGGATGATTTGGTTGTAGTGTTGAAAATTTTGACAAATATATTTTGTTGTTTTCAAAATCCTTGCATCTTTGTAAAAGAGTCAATTGATGTGGCCACAGCCTCATCTTAATGTTTTGTGGTTGTTCTGCTTGGGGATAACACTCATCAAGTTCTTCAATGTTAACATCATAAGATGCCATTTATAATCTTTATTTTAAAGAGATATATATTGTTATTCTTTATACCTACAGCGTTCGTACAAAATTGCACAAATTAAACACAACACTATAATAATATAAAATAAAATATGAGTGTTGAAGATATTGAATATTTGTATGAACATAGTGAAAAAGATAATTTTATTTTGTATATTGATAGTTCCTTACGAAATCAAGATTACTATCCAAGACCAAATCAGTACACAATTCAGTTTGATCAACCTTTCAAGTTTGTGTACGGTATAGATATTCTTGATGCATCAATCCCCTCGACAATGTACAACATAGAAAGTGATGCAAACCACGTAAGTGGATTAACATTTAGTTTGAATCCCAATAGCTCAACAAATGGTTATACTTTCCAAGAATTATTAACTGAACTATCTGAATTTGATGAATTTGACACGTTATTTTATTCAACAACAATAGCTCAACAGATTTCTGGAGGAGCTGATAGTAAATTAACAGGACAAGTAGTAGTTACAAATAATGAGTTATTAAACCAATGGCCAGAATACATAAATAACAATTATCAACTGAATACAGAATCAAATGGTTATTATTATGTTTTTGTTAGAGAAGAAATAAAGGGGTTGACAATTTTTAAAAAGGCTGATGAACATTTGTTTGAGTATCCAGTGTGGGATTTCACGCATAATGAGATTGATTATCAGATTGGAAATAATCTTGATGATGCTAATGTACAAGATTTTATAAGTATATATACTACTCAACAATACAGATACATTTTAAAACAAAACAGTGATAACACGTATGATTTTGTGTATTATAAAACCTTTAATGTTCCTATTTCAACTACTATACGACTGAAAACGTATTCGGATCTCGTCGTTTACATGGCACATATATCACTTTTCTATGTAGAATACACACCTGGTAATTATGGGGCTACGAACTTTATTGATGAAGCTAAGAAGGCGTTTGGTGGAACGAATGTTGCTATTTCTGCACAATCATCATCTGATATATCAATTCGCCCCAAAGTTATGTTCACATCTGAATTTAATTTTGTATTAAATATGGACAACTCAACTGCTAGAACATCCATGGGATTTGATGAATATGCTGTAACAACTATGCCATCTCTATATACAAAGTACACATACAAGGAAAACAAAAGAGTATTTGGTGCAAATTATTATTCCGGTGATCAGACATACAAGTTAATTGCTCCTGGTGTAATTTACCTTCTTGGAACCAGGTATGTTATTCTCCGCTGCCCCGAAATTGAAGGCCACATGTATGCTAGTAGATCATTTGGGCAATTTTCCCCAGGGATAGGTATGTTTAAAATGTACGCTGTGAATGATATAGCACATCAACGTTTTGATTTCGTAAATTTTCAGAAAAAACCATTTCACCCCATTGGGAAACTGGATAGGTTAACGTTAAAATTTGAAAAGGTAGATGGAACAATGTATGATTTTAAGGGGGCAAATCATTTGCTGTTGATGAATATCAAGTACCTTGTTCCAAGTCAAAAAAAGAAATTCGAAAGAAGTGTTTTAAATCCGAATTATACATATGATTTTAATAGTTACCTTTCAAGAAGATTGGAATATAAAGAGACTTCAGAAGATGGTAATGATGACATGGATCCATCTGAATTTCGAGAAAAATATGGAAAAATTGAGAAAGAATACGATTACTCAAGTAGTGATGATGAAGATGAAGAGGACTCTGATGATTCTGAAGTTGACGTCAAAAGAGTGTTTAGAAACTGATTGCTGCCCATTGGTCTCCATCAAATCCTTCTACAACATCTTCTGCGGGCTCTTCTTCAAAGTGCTCTTTCTTTTTATGCTGAATTTTGATTGCTCCTCTAAATTCCTCAGTAACTTGTTCAGGTAGAGGTTCTACATTTTGTTCTTCTTGATAGAATGTTTCAGGTAGAGGTTCTCCCTCTTGTTCTTGATAAAATGTTTCAGGGAGAGGTTCTTGCTCCTGCTCTTCCCAAAATTTCTCATGTAATTCTTCATCTGCAAAATGTTCCTTTGGATAAATAGAACCGCCCAAAGTGCTAATTAATGTTAGAAGTACAAGCAATACTACAAATATGATTAATAAATCATGCATTCTGTTCTTTATGTTTTATTATTGAGATATTTTTTCAGGTCTAACGTCTTTTATTTGTGTAAAATATTCTTTTTTTTGTTTGTATAATGTAAGCAAAAAAATATGCTATCCGGAACAGAGTTGAATTATGCATATGGAATAGAATTTGACCCTTTACCAAAGGAATCTGCCAAACAACGATCCGCCCCTCCCAAAGAAGAAGTTAAAAAGGTTGACCTAGCCCCTCCTAATCCATCTTCATTAGATCCAACTTTCTTAACATCAGATCAAAAATTACATATTTTGTCGGCTGAGTTACAAAAACAAAAAGAACTATTTGAAAATAACAAAGGTAGTACTTATATTGATAAACTAATATCAAAGAAAAAAGACATCATCAAGCTTGTTATATTCTCATTTGTTATTTTACTTGCATTAAGTTTCCATGATTTATTGACACATTACTTGAAAAAATATTTAGAAGAAAGTATCCTAAGTTCTGGTCAAGAGTTTGCTTTACGTTTGCTATATCCAGCATTGGTTCTATTGACCCTTTGGAATATTCGTGCATTCAACAAGTAAGATTTATGCAATTGACCTGTAAATATGTGATTTTTTATTTTTATCATTTTGAGTTGGGACTTCAACATCAACAACAGAATCATTCTCCGAAGACGATACCGAGGACGTATCTGAGTCAGTGTGGAAATGTGTGTTTTGCAAGTTTTCAATAACTGCACGCTGACTCCTATCCATAAACTCGATAGTTTTTTCTAGTAAATTAAATCTCTTTTCTATTTGTTCAAGCTTTACTTTGAGAATTGCTACTTCGTGTTCTAGTTCTATACTTCTTTTTGAAGACATTTTATTATATGAAATAAAATTAAAAGTTATGAGTGTACTTATATGGTGTTTAATTGTAATCACTGCTATTATGTTAGCTTATAATGTAACTGCTATCGTTATAAAAACCAAGGAAGCTGTTGTAGAAAAGGATGTTTTGTACATGTGGATGTTGTATAATGCAATTATACTGGGATACATGGGATTGGTTATAGGTACATGTTATTTCGTATCTATAAAAACACTAAACATTACCCCAAATATATTTTGGGCAACGTTTATTCCTTCTTCAAATACAAAGTTGTTTCTTTTCCTAATAGTAGCTATATTGATATTCTTCACATTTATCAAGAAACATCTTCAACAAAATGAATATGGTGTAATTGAAAACAATGATTTGCTTAAATTGCTCAAACTTTATTCACTAGTTATGGGCTCATTGTATATCTTCTTGCTTTTTTCCTTTAGAAGTATGTCTAAGAAAGTATAAAAGTACGTTTATACCCATCAGTAGCGATATAGCAGATATTATTGCCATTTCATTTTTAGTGTTTGATGATAGCCATACAACATATGAGACGAGTGCAACATTCAATATTACATCAAACAATATTTCCAATGCATTTCTTTTATCTGAAGCATTTTTGACGGAACCTAATAAAAAATTTACTGTTATGTAAACTATGACGATGAGGATAACAAACAATGAAAGGTAGAATGTCAGATGTGCTTTACTCACAAAAAACGATAGTAACGATTTTGATAGATCTTCTGTTGAGTAAGGATAAATACCATTTGCTACAGAGGCAATTTGATCCAGTATGGTAAACTTGATAAGAAGTAGAATTAGAATTAACAGTAAAGAAACCAATATTATTCCTAAATACATTTGTAAGATATATGAAACAGTCAACATGAATAACATGAATTTACTATTTATGGCATCGACAACAGAATCAAATTTTGATTGAAATTTACTCTTGACATATATCCAAGATGTAATGAAAAGTAAAATGGATATGTCAATGGATTCAACAAGTTGATTACCTACCGACATTTACTTATATAATATAGGAGAAATGTTCTATAATTAATCTCATTATTTATCTCATTCAATAATAATATTAATATGTCACAACCAAAAAGTGGGAAGATGGCAGATTTTGTTCAAAAGTTAGCCCGTGTTAAAACGGGTGTGGAGGAAAATAATAGTAACACAAAACAAAAAGTTGCCAAGTTTGTAAATACATTGCCAGCTCTACAAGTTGCTGAAAAAAACATTGATGACCATGAGAAAAAGAATACTGGTGAGAAGTTATCGTATCCAAAAGGAAAGCGGGAGTTGGATTTATTTGCTAACAAGTGGGGAAAAGAACGAAAACGGGTTGGGAACAGTCCAGTGTCTTCAAATAATGTTTCTTTGAATATGATGTCTCCAAAAAACAATACATCATTGTTATCTATTGATAAAATAAAATCAAGAGTATTGGGTGCTGATAAACAAACCTTAAATGATAATATTGAAGGTTCATCATCACAAGCAGAGGATGAATGGTACAATGCACAATCTAATACAGAACCCAAGGCACAAGCACAAGCACAAGCACAATCCAAGGCACAACCCAAAGCACAATCCAATGCTCAATCTAATACAGAACCCAAAGCACAATCCAAGGCACAATCCAATGCTCAATTTAATACAGAACCCAAAGCACAATCCAATGCTCAATCTAATACAGAACCCAAAGCA
>Ga0214207_1000080_pt1 | contig 31312 bp, 31 predicted proteins | sample TroBogEpilimnion_6_FD_153045 | JGI IMG/M metagenome (GOLD analysis project Ga0214207, IMG submission 153045) | Freshwater microbial communities from Trout Bog Lake, WI - 13JUL2009 epilimnion | ecosystem: Environmental > Aquatic > Freshwater > Lake > Epilimnion/Euphotic zone | place: Trout Bog... | reverse complement strand
CTGGATTATGGGTTTTCCAAAGGTGAAGGACCTCACCGCTCGTGTGGTCTGGAGCAAGAGTGGCGTTGATACGACAACTCGCATTAACTACACGGTTGATGGCGCGGAAGCCGAGACGCTCTCGTCCTGCCAAATCCAGAACTCGCTGTGGTTAATTATTGAAGGCACCAAAGGAACGTTGCGCACCGGTGGAAATGATTCGTTCAATTCCCATAACGCGCCGAGTACCTTGATTCTTGAGACAAAAGATAAGACCAAGGTCGAACACTTCGATGCGTGCGATCCTTATCAATTGATGTCCGATGCGTTCGCTCGTCGGGTGCGAGGCAAGAAGGATTGGGTCATGCCGCTGGCGGAATCCATTCGCTTCGCGGAGCTCTTCGACGCTGGATTCGTTGCGATGGGTCGCCCAGAGTAATTATCGAAGTGCCGCCCGACGCTGGACCGAGAGAACTGCTGTGGATGTTAATGAGCTGGCGAACCCAGTGTCCGACGGACTGAATACCGCATTTACAGTTACCGGCGCTTGGATAGCGGGCTTATAAGGGCAAACAACCGTATAGGAATTTCCCGATGTGGCTTTGAGATTTCTACAGTTTGGAATGTATTTGCCGTTAACTTTAAAGTCGACTCGTCCCGCGACATTTGTGATTGCTGTGATGTTTGACGCAGTTCGGTAAATGAGAGCCGTACTTACAATATTTAATGCAAGCGTACTTATTCCGCTAGCGAAAACGATGTTCGCATTTGAAGTAGTCGTAGAAAGATAAGTCGAATCAGCTGCCTTTGTGGCATTCACAACACAAGTGCCAGTGCCGGTTGGCGTGATGCTGGAACCCGAAACCGTGCAAGGCCCGCTTACGTATGCATAAGTGAGCGCGCCGGTGCCGGAACCTCCTGAAGCGTTAAGTGAATAATTGGTCCCGTAATTTCCATTTCCATTCGAAAGCGTCAAAGCGTTTTGTGCGATGAGGGCCGTGTAAGTAAAGGTTACGAATCCATTTGTTCCCGCAGTAGCCGATGTAGTTGAGGCCGTTAGCCCACTTATGCTGCCAGTTGAGGAAGATCCTGCGTTGCCGCCGTAGCCGACATATTCACTGCTATTTGCCGGGCCGTGGCCACTAGCTGAACCGGCTGCGCCACCAACTGCACCACCACCACCCGCACCGCTACCGCCGCCATCTCCTGGTGGTTCGTTTCCGGCCTGACCAGTTGTGCCTGTTGTATAGCTTCCTGATGTTGGATTCTGCACGTTGCTATTTCCGGAAACGCTAGTGCTGTTATCACCACCGCCCGCTCCACCACCACCGCCCGCGATTACGTTAATGGAATTCACTTGAATTACCGTCGCTGCTCCGCCGCCTCCGCCCGAGCCTGATGTGCCCGAGTTGCCCGCATTTCCACCGACACCACCGTTGTAGGCCGCAGTGGGATTCGTTCCAGCAGTTCCGCCCCCAGAATTTGCGGCGCTGCTCGCACCAGTACCGCCACCTGATCCAACCGCAATGTTAATTACTTGGCCGGGCGTGACTGAGATAGTGCCACTAATAGTTCCTGTGTATGTACCGCCGACGCCGCCAGCATTTCCATCGCTACCTCCAGATCCACCAGCACCGCCTTGCATCGAGACAGTGAGTGAGTACACATTGGCTGGAACGGTAAAAGTGGCTGCATTTCCTGTGTATGAAAAAGTTGATGACGAAGCCCATGCTTCTGAAATTGGAATACCAACTAAGGCAACGAGGAAAGCAAATGCAACAATCGCTCGCACCGCTCGAAATGACATAGCTAGAGTTTATCGGCTTTTCTGACGCTGGGTAATTCTCACTCAACTAGATTTAACCCATGCCTGAACTACCCGAAGTTGAAACCGTTCGCCGCGGATTGGCGAACCTTGCTGTCGGGTGGAAGATAACGAGCGCAGAAAATCTTCATCCGCGACTGCTCAAAGAGTCGTCGATAGCTCCATTGGAAAGTGTCGCTGGAGCGCGGATTATCGAAGCGCGTCGCCGCGGGAAGTTCTTGTGGCTAGTGCTCAATCGCCCAGAAGTCCTGGTTGCGCACTTAGGAATGAGCGGACAATTTCTCTTTCACGAAGAGGGAAAGCCATCGGCGAAACATGCGCGCGCTCGATTTCAATTGTCGAAAGCCTTGCGGCGCCGTGAACTAGTCTTTAATGATCAACGCACCTTCGGGTGGTTGTCGGTTGAACAATGCACCGATGGCGTGCCGACATCGGTGCATCACATCGCGCCTGACCCGTTCGAGGAGGAGTTCGCGCTGGCCCAGGTGATCTCAAACATCCGCCGTCGAAAAACGACAATCAAGACCGCCTTGCTCAATCAAGAAATCATGAGCGGCGTAGGCAATATTTACGCCGACGAGTCACTCTGGCGGGCCAAGATTCATCCCGAGACCGAAGCGTCATCAATGAGTTCCGCGCGCATTGAACGCCTCGTGCAGTCGGCAATAGAGGTCATGGCCGAGGCTATTCGGCAAGGTGGTACCTCGTTCGATGACATGTATATCAACGTGAATGGCGAGAGCGGTTTCTTCGAGCAGAGCCTAAATGTGTACGGGCTGGAAGGGGAGCCTTGCTCGCGATGTGGCGGTGCGATTAAGCGAATCGCTTTTGCAAATCGCTCATCTCACTTCTGCCCAAAGTGTCAGAGGAAATCAATTTAATTGAGGTATGCAAGTCCATGCGAAATGATTTCGCCGCGACGATTGATATCTAGAGATACGTGACCTTCGCCAGGTACAAAAATGTATTCTGCATGTGGAATGTGCTTCTTCAACCACTCGCCATGTGAATGAGGAACCATAAAATCCTCGTCACCTTGCCAGAGTTCAACCGGTTTGTGAATAGCGCCAATGTCGAAACCCCATGGTTCTACAAAAGCTAGATCATCATCAAGCCAACCCATGTAACTAACGCTCAAACCATGGCGATAGCTTGCGGCCATCGCTTCAGCACCACTTCCTTCGAGCGCTTTTTTATCGACTTCGCTGAGCAATCCGCCCATGGCTTCAATTATCTCGGCACCGGTCGCATTGCCGATGCCTGGTGAAAATTCCTTCATCCACGCGTCGATTGCAGATTCGCCATTTAAAGCGGCGCCAAATTCCACGTGGTTCTCTTCGCCCATACCTTCGAGGAAATCTAAGTCAGGCACTCCGTATGCGCCGACGCCCGCGATGCTAATCGCAGCTCTATTTTTCGCGAGGTTTGTGTCGGCCAAGCAATGAGGTCCGCCGCCGGACCACCCGATTGAGACGAATTCTTTAACGTCGAAATAATTCATTAGGGCCTTCGTATCATCGCTATTGGAGATCACGGTGCGGCCGCACTTTCGATCGCTCAGGCCGTATCCGGCTCGAGAGAACGCAATCGCGAATCCACCTTGTTCCTCAACGACCGGCAACCAGCCTTCCCAGGTATTCCAAGCTCCCGGCGTTCCGTGATGGAAAACGATTGCAGAGCTGCCCGGCTTTCCGGCGGTTACAACTTCGAGATTGCGTCCATCTGGCAGGGTAAGTGATTGCATTTCCATGGAAGAAACCTAACCGAGGTTGAGAAGCGTGAGAAGGCGAGCGACTTCGCTGGCGACATCACCGCGAGCCTTGCCGATGTACTTTCGGGGGTCCACCATTTTTGCGTCGGTGGCGATCAAGGAACGAACGGCGTCGGTAAAGACATGATTGAGATGAGTCGCGATATTAATTTTGCGCATGCCTGAGCGAATGGCAGTTTGCAGGTCGGGATCGCTCACGCCAGAAGATCCATGAAGAACCAGTGGGACCGGAACAGCAGCATGCAATTCCTTAATGAGCTCAAAATCGAGTTGGGCATCACGGCTTGTCATGGCGTGGGACGAACCAACCGCGACGGCCAATAAATCAACGCCTGTTTCTTCAACAAAGGAACGCGCCTCCTGCGGATCGGTACGCACGCCTGGCGCGTGAACGCCATCCTTGCCACCAATCTCACCGAGCTCGACTTCGATCGTCGCGCCATAAGAATGGGCAAGTTCCGTCATTTGTTTAGAAGTAGCAACGTTGCTCGCAAAATCCAACTTGGATCCGTCGTACATGATGCTGTCATATCCCAGGTCCAACGCCTGACGTATGAGTTCGGTATCTTCGGCGTGATCGAGGTGGACGGAAAGCTTTACCGATGATGCTTGCGCAGCGGCAATAGTCGCTACTGAAATTGGTTTGAGAGCTCCGTGGTAGGCGACCGCGTTCTGACTAATTTGAAGAATGGTGGGAAGCCCCGCTTGCTCCGCGCCCGCGATAATTGCTTCTGCGTGCTCAAGCAAAATAACGTTGAAGGCGCCAATGCCCGTACCGGCCGAGTCCGCGGCTTTGACCAAATCAAGCGATGACAATTTTTACCCCTTTATTCTTGAGAATCTTAACTGCCTCTTTCGAGATGCCGTCATCGGTGATGATGGTGTCAATCTGTTCAGGCGTGCGAATCATTGCAAAGGCGCTCTTCTCGAACTTGGAGGAGTCCGTGACGATAACGACCTGAGAAGCGCGGGACGCGATCTGTTGATTGACGCGAGCTTCGTCCTCGTGACGCGCGGTCGCGCCGATATGCGGATCCAACCCTTCCACGCCCACAAAAGCGATATCGATGACAACGTCGTTCAAGGCTTGCTCTGCATAGGGCCCAGTCAATTCATACGAGCGAGGGCGCGCGACGCCACCCGTGACAACAATTTTGATTTGGTGTCTAACCGTTAATTCGGTCGCGATGTTGAGCGCGTTGGTGACAACCGTTAGCGATGGAGGATCGCCGACTTCGCCCGGCGCGAACTCTGGTGAAGTCGCAAGCACGCGCGCGACTTCGGTGGTCGTCGTACCGCCATTCAATCCAACGACTTGATATCGCGAGACCATTGCTGCAGCGACAGCAGCAATTCGCTTTTTTGCTTCATCTTGATTGGCGATCTTGTATGTCAGCGGAAGTTTGAAGGAGCCGCCAGTAGCTACTGCGCCACCATGTGTGCGATTGAGAAGTTGTTGTTCCGCCAACGTATCAAAGTCGCGTCGAACAGTAGCGGCTGAGACGTTGAGCGCCGTCGCGGCTTCATCGACTTCAAGGCTGCCGTTAACCACCAGCAATTCAAGAATTGCGTTGAGACGACTCTGACGATTCATCGTGGGGAAACTTTGATCGCGGTTACTTAACGCTGCCGGCGGTTAGGCCGCTGACCAACCACTTCTCAATCAGCGCAAAGAGGATTACCACAGGAACAATTGCAATCAGCGAACCAGCAAACAAGTACTGCCATTGAACTTGGTACTGACCTATCAATGACTCCAGACCCACGGTGATGGGCTGGTGTACGGGCGAGCTTTCGATGGTCAACGCGATAACGAACTCATTCCAAGCCGAGATGAAGGTGAAGATGAAGGCGGTGATCAGGCCAGGCAATGCAACCGGAAGGATGACTCGGCGAAGAGCTTGAATGCGAGATGCGCCATCAATCCACGCCGCCTCTTCAATTTCGATTGGAATGCTGGCGAAGAACGAGGAGAGAATCCAGATGGAGAAAGCTAGATTGAAAGCCGCATAAATAAGGATGAGGGCGAGCCAGGTATCGACCAGATGGAAGCGAATTACTTCGCGGAAGATTCCAATAATCAGCGAGGTAGGGGAGAACATCTGCGTGACAAGCACAAGAAAGAGGAATGCGGTCCGACCGCGGAACTTGTTGCGGCCGACGTAGTACGCAGCCGGTACTGCGATGAGCAGGACGAGAACCGTCGCGGAGAGCGAGACCACAATGCTGGTGCGCAGATACTGAGCGAGCGGAAGTTGTTTCCAAATGGTGATGTAGTTGGACCAGGTCCAGTGCTGTGGCGCATACGTGGTTGGAATCGCCAATATCTCTGACTTCGACTTAACCGAAGTAATAAGCATTTCGATATATGGCGCCAAGAAAATCAGGCCAATGACCCAGCCCGAGATCATCAATGAGACTTTACGGCCGGTGAAGCGCTTTCGCTTTGTCACGAGTGTGGCGACGGTGCTGGACATTAGTCGTTCTCCTTCCAGCGCGAAACCTTCAGGAAGAGGGCGATAAAGACCAAGATGATGGCGAAGTTAATAGTTGCCATCGACGCCGATTGACCGATGTCGGCGCTTCGGAAAGTGATCTTGTACGCGAGCGTCGTGGTCGTGTCGGTCGAATATCCCGGTCCGCCGGTCGTCATTACCCAGATGATGGGGAACGAGTTGAAGACGTTGATCAGGTTAATAACCATGCTGATTAACAAGGCAGGACGAAGCAGTGGGAAGGTAATGTGCTTGTAACGCTGCCAACCCGATGCGCCATCGACGGTCGAAGCCTCCATGATGTCTTCACCAACGGTGGTGAGTCCCGCAAGAATTACGTAAGTCGTAAATGGAACAGATACAAAGACCGCGACGAGGATTAACCAAGCGAACGATTGAGTGGGATTTCCTAGAAATTGCACCTGATCTTTGATTAACCCCAGGCTGAGAAGAATGCGATTTAGTACGCCGTAATAGCCATTCAAAATCCAGAGCCACGAGGTTGAGGTCATAACGACCGATGCCGCCCACGGAACAATCAGCGCATATCGAACCAAGCGACGGCCGGGAAATTTAGCGTGGAGTACTTGTGCGACCGGAAGAGAAATAATGACGGTGAAGAAAACAACGGATACGGTCCAAATGAGCGTGCGCTCGAGCACGGGGACCAAATTAGGATTGTGAAAAAGTGTGCGGTAATTCGAAAGTCCGGTGAAACCATGCGAGGTTCCGGTCTCGTCGATATTCATAAACGAGGTCTTGATCATTGTGTATGCGGGGTAGAGAACCAGCAAAACAATCACCGCAATGGCTGGGCCAATCCATGGGAGGGCGCCGAGCTTGAAGCCCTTGCGCATCGGCTTGAGTTGCGCCGATGATTTCGCCGAAGTCATGGTGGACAAATTATCAGACCTTCCTTATCAAAATATTGAGAAATAAATAATGGGGGTTCGCATCGTTGCGGACCCCCATTATTTATTTACTTACAGTTGCGCAGCTCTAATTACTTGGCTGCTGCTGCTTGGGTCTGAAGGCTGGCCAAGACCGATGCAGGATTTCCTGTAACAGCCTGTCCGATACCTTGCTGGATTTGACCCTTCACAGCGTTCCAAGAAGCGATATCTCCTGGGTAGAAGACAGCGTTTGGAAGGAGCTTGATGAATGGAGCAAGTGCAGGGTCAGAAGCAGCCTTTGCGCCAGCTGACTTGGTTGCAGGAATGAATCCACCTGCAGCAACAAGGAACTTGGCGTAGTTATCTGGCTGGAAGATGAAGTCCATCCACTTCTGAATTGCGGCTTGGTTTCCATTTGCCTTGTAGGCGGTGAAGTAATCCTGGACGCCAAGGGTTACTGGCTTGTGGCCAGTGTTAGCAACGAATGAGCCGGTGCCGTAGTTGATCTTGGCTCCGCCGTTTGACTTCAACCATGAACCAAGGAAGACCGAACCGTTGATGAAGACGGCCTTGCCAGCTGCGAACAACGCTTGTGCGCATGCTGTGCGGTCGCACTTATCTGGGTTTGGCTCGGTGTAGCCCTTTGATACGAGGCTCTTGAGGTACGCAGCGGTTGCTACGTTTGCGGCTGAGTCAAGGACCCACTTCTTAGCGGTGTAGTCGTAGTACTGACCACCGTTACCGCCGGACCAGATATTGAATTCTGCTTGTGCCTCTTCAGGTCCAAGTGGAATTGCGTATCCGTAGACGCCAGGCAACTTACGGTGAATTTGGCCGAGTACGGTTGTGAGCTGTGCCCATGTTGTAGGCAACTTTGTCACGCCAGCCTTAGTCAACAAATCCTTGTTGTAGAACAACGCACGAGCTGAAGCCAAGTCAGGAAGCGCGTAAACGGTTCCGTTGTACTTCGAGTTGTTCAAGAATGTTGGAAGGATGTCTGAAAGGGTTGAAGCTGAGACGATCTGAGATGCTGGATAGAGCAGACCGCTAGCTGCAGGAGCTGAGTAGTCACCCTTGTTTACAACGTCAGGAGTCTTGCCAGCAGCAATCTGTGTTGCTACATACTGATCGATATCGTTCCAGCTCTTGACGGTCACGTTAACGGTGATGTCTGGGTTAGCAGCGTGGAAACGTGTTGCAAAGTCATTCCATTGGTTTTGCTGGGTTGAGCCATCGCCAGGATAGTCAGCAGCAATCATGGTCAATGTGGTCGCTGCGTGTGATGCAGTGACGCCGATTGCCATGGATGTTCCGAGGGCAAGCGAAGCCGCAATCGCGGATACGCGTGTGAACTTCTTCATGTAGTACGTCCTTTACCTGAGTCGGGTCGAGCTGAGGTCCCGGGAAGAGACGGCCAGTTCGATCTGTAGGCACACTCCACTCCTTTTCCCGAGGTAAGTCAAGACTTTTGCACGATTTTGATTGTTACAGTCTTATAACGACAAAATAACGCAGAAATTCTTGACTTTAGGGGGTGAGGAGGCCTAGCGTGCGGTCATGAGCACTTCTGCCAGCCTGATTCCGGGCGAGTTCTTCGCCGATCGTGAGATAGCCAGCCAGCCTGATATCTGGCGCCAAACCGCGAAATTCGCGCCCAGAGTTGCCCATTTCCTCCCTAAAAAGGGTGAAAAAGTAGCGGTTGTCGGGTGTGGCAGCTCCTGGTTTATGTCCCAGTGCTACGCCACGCTGCGTGAGGCCAACGGCCACGGCGAGTCCCATTACTTCACCTCCTCTGAATTTATATACACCCGGTCGTATGACCGATTGGTCGCGATTACCCGTAGCGGTACGACGACCGAAACCGTTCAACTTCTGGAGAAGGTCAAGGGAAAGATTCCGACCGTTGTTTTGACCGCGGTCGCTGGCTCGCCCGTCACTCAATTTGCGGATGAATCAATCATCATGGATTTTGCGGACGAGGAGTCTGTGGTTCAGACCCGTTGGGCCACCGCTGCACTCGGTTTACTGCGCACTCAATTTGGATTGGATCTCGCGGCGCTCGCGTCGGATGCCGAGAAGGCGCTCGCCGAAGATTTGGGCGAACTGCCTCGTATGGATGAAATTACATATCTAGGGACAGGATGGACCGTGGGACTCGCCTCCGAGGCGGCACTGAAGACGCGCGAAGCTGCGCAATTCTGGGCCGAGGCGTATCCAGCGATGGATTATCGCCACGGTCCACTCTCTATCTCTCAACCAGGGCGTGCCGTGTGGGCGTTCGGTGAGGTTGAAGCGGATCTCGTCCGCGACATCAAGGCAACGGGTGCGACTTTTGAGTCGAGCAAGCTCGATCCGATGGCGCATCTCATCAAGGCGCAACGCGTTGCTATTGAATTGGCCCGAGTCCGTGGAATGAATCCGGATTACCCACGCAATCTTGCGCGCTCCATCATCCTTAACTAACAAACCCCTCATCCAAAACGCTCAGGTCGTTTAAGCTGGGGTTATGACGAATGTAGCCGCCATCGATATTGGTGGAACGTCAATTAAGGCCGCGTTGATTGATGAACGTTTTTCTGTTCTTGCGACGGCGTCCGCGCCGACCCCAAAGAATGATTTAAACGGCGCGGCAACGGTTGATGCGATTATTGGGATTGTCGCGGAATTAGAAAACTCTGGCGCGGTAAGCGCAATCGGTTTTGATACACCAGGAACAATCGATGAAGTTCGCGGCATTGCTCGCTGGGCAGGAAATCTCGGTTGGAAGGACTTAGCAATTCGGGATTTGGTTCAAGCCAAGAGCGAATATCCAGTTGTTTATGGACACGATGTCAGGTGTGGTGCATTGGCGGAGATGCGTTCCGGCGCGGCAAAGGGTTATCAGAATTCAATATTTATTCCGATTGGCACTGGCATAGCGGCGGCGTTGATTGTTGATGGATCGATTCGCGCGGTTGATGGTTATGCCGGCGAAATAGGTCATATGAATGTCGGCGCGGATATCGATTGCGTCTGCGGATTGACCGGGTGTTTGGAAGCGGTTTCATCGGCGGCGGCGATTGAGCGGTCATATGAGCGAATCGCTGGCACGAGTAAAAGCGCGGAAGAGATCGCCAAATCAATTGACGACGATATCCATGCACGTGCGGTGTGGGAGAGCGCGATGCATTATTTGTCGGTCGCGGTCGAGGATCTCATTACTGTTTTAGCGCCGGAAGTGATTGTCTTTGGTGGCGGATTGGCTGGGGCTGGTTCGTTGTTGATTGATCCGATTGAGCGCGCGTTGGACAAGCGATTGACCTTTCAGCGTCGCCCTGCATTAAAGATTGCGCATTTTGGGTCGAGTGCTGGGACAATTGGCTGTGCAATCATGGCGTTCGACGCGTTGGGTAAGAGATAACTAATGGCCACCGGATTCACGGATATTCATTGCCACGGCGGTGGTGGTTACAGCTTCAGCGATTCCAATCCAGAACATATTCAGATTGCGATTGATACTCACAAGGCGCACGGAACGACGACGCAGATCGCTTCGCTGGTGACGGAGCCGCTGGATGCGCTCAAGATACAGATAAAGAATTTGATTCCATTTGTTGAAAGTGGAGTGCTAGCCGGAATTCACCTCGAAGGTCCATATCTCTCTCATGCGCGGTGCGGCGCGCATGACCCGGCTTTGCTTCGTGCGCCAAAGCTCGATGAAATTAAAGAGTTGTTGGACGCAGGCAAAGGGCACATCAAGATGTTGACGATTGCGCCAGAGCTACCGGGAGCGTTAGAGACGATTGCTTACCTGCGATCGATAGGCGTGACGGCCGCGATCGGGCATAGCGATGCCACCTTTGATGAGGCGGTTGCTGGAATCAAGGCGGGCGCAACGGTTGTGACGCATATGTTTAACGGTTTGCCTGCGCTGGATCACCGTGAGGCCACGGTTACCAACGCACTTTTGGTGAACCCCGATATTTACTTTGAAATTATTCTGGACGGCACGCACGTCAATAATTCGGCGATGGAGTTGATGCTCAAACTTGCTGCGGATCGAATTATTTTGGTTACGGACGCGATGTCCGCCGCAGGCGGCAAAGATGGCCGTTACAAGATTGGCGATTTGGATGTGAATGTCAGCGGTGGAGTCGCGACGCTGGTGTCCAACGGATCACTCGCTGGCAGCACGCTCACGATGGATTCCGCGCACGATCGTTTGGTGCGCGACCACGGTGTCAACGCAGATATTGCGAAGTCTGCAACGGTCGAACTCGGCAAGAAAGTGCTCTCGCTTTAGATTTAACGCGAGTTTTCGAAGGTCCGAATTGCAAGCTGGCAATCAGGAGAAATTTCAATTCCTTGTAAGAGTTGACTATCTAACGGAAACTTTTCGTCCAGGGAAAGATATTCAATGCCTATTAAATTGTTAGTGGCATCTACATCCAGGAAAATTGTTTCGGTTATTTGAATAGTTTCATGAATTGAACGCTTGTTGAGCGCGATGTACGCGGCGTTAGCGATGGTGTCGATTTTGATAACCGGTTCGCACATTGAATAACTCCTTCCAAGCAACAGTTTTGATTATGACAGGTTCGATAAGTGGTAGATAGCCCACAATCCACAAAACTAGAGCAATTTTTCGTGAAAAATCTTTGCTTAGACGAGTTGTGTAGTTAATAAGCTCCATAGCCCAGTCATAACTACTCAGCGTAATTGCAACTTCAATCTCGGAGATTCGCCGCTCGACCATTCGCTGGCGGGCATGAGACGTGATCAGATATTGCATCCAGACAGTCTGGTCTACCCTTCAAATCTCTCTCCGAGTCTGTCCACAACCTAAAGCATCTTGGCAGGTGTATTACGCGGTCGGCAGCCGCTCCTTTAAGATATGGGCATGCAGCCTGGCATAAAACGAGTATTTCGTTTGGCGTTCACACTCTGTTTAGGGTTAGCAATCCTCGAGCCAATGTCTGCTGCAAATGCATCGCTTTATCAAACGAACCTGCAATTGCAGTTGGAACCTGGCAACTCTGTTTCTTATCCCGGAACCGGCAACGCTTGGTACGACATCTCGGGTTCCTCGCGCGTTGTCACCGATACCGGTACCGCCGCTACCTTTACATCTGGGTCACCAAGTTATTTCACATTCAACGGAACATCGAGTCTCTTTGTCGGCACCAATGGTGGAAGCGGCTGGGGATTAGGAAATGATTTCACGGTCGCCGCATGGATTAAGACGACATCAACTGGTGGTGGATCCGATCACTGGACTCTGGCACCTATCGTTACCGCCGAGACTGCTGGGTTGGCAAACGACTGGGGATTCGGAATAAATCCGAGCGGAAAAATTGCCTTTGGTACTGGCGGATCGTCCGATGTGACCACACCCGGCTCCACCTCAGTGAATACCGGGTCTTGGGTTTTCGTTGCCGCGACGCGCGTAAAATCATCGACGCAAGTCAAGCTATATGTAAATGGCATCGCCGATGACACTGCAACATTATCGAATGGTTCGAATGCTCTGACATCCCAAGCAAATCTTGAAATTGGATCAAACACGGATACGAATCCGCACTTCAGCGGTGCGATGGGTGGCATTTACGCCTACAGTTCAGCGCTTAGCGATGCGCAAGTTCTTCAGGATTATCAAGCGACAGCTGGCGCGTACGGCTACACCGCGGCTACCTCGGTTACTACGGCGTTGGCCACTGCACCTGTTTATCGAATAGGGGACACCATCACCGCCACGCTTTCGCCATCGGGTTCGGACGGTTACGTATCGTTTCTCGCAAACGGCAAGGCGATACCTGGATGCAAGAAAGTTGCATCATCGTCAGGGATTGCGACATGTCTGTGGAAACCGAGCACTCATACGGCGTCGACAATTTCCGCGCGATTGACGCCAGGAGTTAGCTACTTCACCTCATCGAGTGGATCAGTAACCGCGTTCGTGAAAGCGCGCGCGACAACCCGCTAGCTAGCGCTTTTTGTATCCTGCAGGACACGTAGTAGTTGTCACGACCCTGGTGGCCGCACCCTTCACGCAGGTAATTGATTTCGCGGTTGATTTACCGCCGCCCGACTGCGTTAGCTTCACCGAGATATTTGGGTTTGAATACGTGAAGTTATAAGCGCCAAGCGAGAGCCATCCGTTGCGCTCACCGACGACGGTGGTCGCGATATCGGGGGAGCCATCCGCGGATGTAACCGAAACGGTTGCGCTCACCGGTGCGCTAGTGAATCCGTAGATACAGCGCGCAACCTTGGAGCTCATTACCAAGTCATACGTTCCCTTGTTGAGGGTTGATCCGTCAAGTTGGAAGTGAGTAGAGGCGACCTTGTAATTCAGGACGCCTTGCTTCTTATCGAATTGCGGTGGGCCATCGATATACATCGTGGCGTTGGTAGTGACCACGCCAGCCAAGCCGGATGAGTCGTTCAGGCACTTCGCGACGTTGTCATTCCCGCCACCCGCGTTCATGGAGTTGAGCGTCCATAACCACGGATTGGCGGATGCTTTATCGCCCACGACGGGCAACCAATCGACAAACTCGGTCATAGCATCGGCATTGAATTGAGCGGCGATGTGCTGGTACGAGATCGTCTTTTGACCCGCAGGAGTTTTTTCAAAGTCAGAGACAGGAGCACCCATGGCGACGCTGGTGTCGTTGGTAAAGCGCTGCGTTTGTCCGACCCATGGATTGCTCGCGTAGAAATTTTGCAATTTTTGAGGAAGTTCATCGCTGGCGACCCATGTTGCAACAACTGGTACTTGAATTGGTTGTGCATCGACCGTCAAATTTTGAGTGCCGTTGGCTCCTGAAGTTAATGTAATTGTTGGTGACTTCATGCGCCCGTGGAGCCAACCGGTGATTGGTGCGGACAGGCGTAGTGAGAATCCAAGACTGATTCCCGCAGGCATTGGATAGGCGAGTCCACATTCATTCTGTGAAACGACAACGCACAAGGTTTGTGGTTGTGGTGGTGAAGGAAATGCGGTGTTACCTCGCATGCTCAATCGATTGATTGAATCGTATGCAGTGGTGTTGGTGTCGACTGTTAAGTCATTGAAATTTCCGGTTGTTGGCTTAATCGCATAGAACGCGGCTTGAAGTTGACGGTTATCCCACTTGCCTCCGTTGGCGGTGACGCGGTTGGACAAGATGGAAACTTTAAGAAGGTATTGATTGCCTCCTGCATGGGTTGCGCCAGGAATAGTCATCAACGCCGCGCCGCCACCACTAGGAACGTGTTGCGAAGGATCGCCCGTGAAATCCTGCAATCGGCGGGTGGGGTACTGGCCATTCTGTTGGATATCTAAGGCATTGCCATTGACATCTTTTGCGGTGACCGCAGAGATGCAGTCAACGTCGGCATCAGATGCGCAGATAGGCAGTACTGCGTTATATGCCTGCTTAACGGTGAATGGACAGGCGGAATCGGAAGCGCTCGCGCACGCGGTTACCGCGGTGACTTGATTGCCCGACGTTTGGTAGTTGATGAAATAAGAACCCTGCGAAGCGAGAAATGCGGTTTCGTCGGCTACATATCCTTGCTGGCCATTGGTTGTGATTGTGGGCGCGACGAATTGCTCGTCGACGCCGGCTGCGTGGGCAAAGGTCGGTGCTAAAAGGGTTGTGATGACAATCGATACCAGTCCGATTTTCTTGAGGTTCATGACCCGCCCGTTCCGTGCGCTAGAAACCGATCCCTACTGGTGGTACCACCGTGAAATCTAGGTGGATTTATGCAGGGCGGGAAGGGGATTTGGCGCTAACGAGCCAAGCTCGATTCACGCTCACCTGCGATGATGTGCGCATGAGCGCCGAATTAACCGCGGTTATTTATGACGGCGAGTGCGACTTTTGTATGGCGTCGCTCGGGTGGCTGCGAATGAAGCTCGATGTGAAAGCTATCTCGTTCCACGAGGGAAACCTAGAGAAATATGGATTGACCAAAGCGGAATGTGAAAAGGAAGTAATAGTTCTCCATCAAGGTCGTCGGTATAGCGGCGCTGAAGCGATTGCATTACTACTTTCGCTTCGTGGCAATCGTTTGCTCTCTGGATTTATCAGAGCTCTGGGGCCTATTTCGCGCTTTGGGTATCGATGGATTGCTGGACATCGCGGGTCGTGGATCGTGAAAGCGATGACGAAGTTCTTTCTTTGGCAAACCAACCGCCACAATGAATGAGCTCTTGGTCATGCGGCACCAGCGACTGAAGCCATAGAATCGCGCCATGCGTAAGGGTCTATGTTTTGCGGTTGCTTTAGCCATCGCCTCAAGCTTGGTCGTAATTCCGGCTTCGGCCGCGGTGAAAACAGGTGGCACCTGCCCAAAACTAAATCAATCGGTTGTCTCTTCTGGCCTCACTTTTACTTGCACCAAAGTCGGTAAGAAACTCATGTGGGGCAAAGGGGTCAAAGTCATGACACCACCATCCGCACCGGTTGCGGTCCCTTCGCCGGCACCGGCACCCATCGTCATTCCTGATCCGCTGCCAGCATTAACGTCAGATAGCTATCCAACAATTGCTGCTACGGCTCGCAATTCGATTTTAAGCACGGAGCCAGCAGGCGATACGCCGATATCAATTAATTATCAATTCAATTCGGATGTTCCCGTCGCCGACCAAAATCTCATTAAAGAAGGTGCAAATAATTTCATAAGTCACTTCTCTCACATTATGAATTATGCGCCGAAGCCATTTGGAATAATTGGATGGAGCACGAAGAGCGTAGGAGAGCCTCTAGTGAAGGCGTATGACCCGGCCAGCGCTGACTTTCAAAACGACATGACATCGACATTTGGAAAGCAAACAGATTTAGATCCCAAAACCTGCACAGGTATGGGTGGTTTTTCGGTTGGTTACGAACGCCTGATTGTTATTCAAACGCCATGCAAGACCTTAGATGATTCATCCGCAGATGTAGCGACGCACGAACTCACGCATGAAGTGCAGGCTTCGGTCAATAAAGGCGTGAACCCCCGTGCAGTCGCTCCAGTGTGGATGGTTGAAGGTCAAGCTCAGGTAGTTGGCGCCGCACTTTCAGTTCAGAATGGCGCCGATCATTGGTTTGTGGGACGAGCGACTTGGGTGGAGAGAATTCCAAAGAATTTTACGATTCAGGACATCACGGCGATGGAGGGGGAGACTTCTAACAATCCGGATCCAGCCGTGAATTATGCCGAGTACACCGCTGGCGGCGCACTCGAGGAATACTTGATTGCTAAGTTCGGATTCCAAAAGTCACTGGATATTTATCAACGAGCGCTAAAGATTGTCCCGCAAGGAACTCCAAGCGGTGCTCAACTTGTGAATTATTTCAAAATCGCTTTCCAACAAGTTTTTGGTCAGACATTGGATTCCTTTTACGCAGAAGCTCTGCCTTACATAAATTATTTAACAACAATAAGTCCAACGGCGAGCTCCAACTATTCGGGCACCGATCCGGTCGTTGTACTTAATGAGGGTTGCCACTCGACGGGAGCTAGTGCGACGCTTCAGCAACTTAATGGTTCGCAGTGGGTCGATGTAGCAAGCAAGATGGGTTGGGACATACCGCCAGCGTCAGCAAATTGCGCCACTGGTATGGAGCGGCCGTGGACCGCAGCGAAGGTAGCCAAGGGAACTGTTTTACGTTGGCACGTCTTTTCGCCAGGCAACTGGGATTGGTATTCGACCCCGTACACGTATTGAGGCGATAACTTTTCATACTCAAGGCCAGGTCAACGCTGGATAAGCAATAAACCAACAAATTTAGTCTAGTTATACTTTGGCCCTAGAAGTCATGTTCTTGATTTCGGCCAGACAACTGGCTATGGCGGCCTTCTTGATAACTTCTCGATTCAAATAGGTCAGTATGGCTCGATCGAGTATTACATGGATAACTCGGGTGCTTCGGGCTCATATACCTGTATCTCGCCATCAAACACGGTAATCACCGATAGCTTTGCGCTCTATTCCATTCACGCGGGTCCATCGATCTTGAGGCTAAAGGTCACTTACATTCAGTGCGTGAAACCCGGACACGGCATACGCATTGTGTACGGAGTGAACCCAATCTGCCCCAATGGGTTAGTGAAGAAGTGATTTAATCAATCAAAAATTAAAAGTGCGTTGTGAGGGACTCGAACCCCCGACCCGGTGATTAAGAGTTAGCGGACAAATTCTCGCTAGCGGAGCATGTAGCCATTTGCCGGAGTAGGCGCCGAGAGGTAACGAAGAAGTGCTAGCCCTCACCCGGGGGTCTAGCCAGCGTTAATAGCAGCAATTACGCTTTTGAAAACTCTGGGCGCCGATGCGCAGAGTTCAAAGGAGCAGAAATGACAGATTACGTCGCACCTGGGCAACCGGGGAGCAAGGCAAACTTTAAGGCTCGCTACGACCATTGGATCGGTGGCCAATATGTGAAGCCATCCACGGGTCAATACTTTGAAAATGTCACACCAGTTACGGGCAAAGTGTTTTGTGAAGTTGCTCGTGGTAACGATAAAGATATTGATTTAGCACTTGATGCCGCCCACAAAGCCGCACCTGCTTGGGCAAACACCTCAGCCACTGAGCGAGCAATCATTTTGAACAAGATTGCTGACGTGATGGAAGCCAACCTCGAAGCGATTGCCGTTGCCGAAACATGGGATAACGGAAAGCCCATTCGCGAGACATTAAATGCCGATATTCCACTTGCTATCGATCATTTCCGATATTTCGCAGGATGCATACGTGCCCAAGAGGGATCGTCCACACAACTCGACAACGACACGGTGGCCTATCATTTTCATGAGCCACTTGGTGTAGTCGGTCAAATTATCCCTTGGAACTTCCCAATCCTTATGGCGGTATGGAAATTGGCACCGGCGCTAGCGGCAGGTAACTGTGTTGTGCTTAAGCCAGCAGAGCAGACGCCTGCGTCAATTATGTTCTTGAATGAATTAATTGCGCATCTCTTGCCAGCGGGCGTTGTTAACATTGTTAACGGTTTCGGAGTTGAGGCTGGAAAGCCTCTGGCATCTTCACCTCGAATCGCAAAGATTGCCTTTACTGGCGAGACCACAACCGGTCGCTTGATCATGCAATACGCAGCAGACAACATCATTCCTGTCACCTTGGAACTCGGTGGCAAGAGTCCAAACATCTTCTTCAATGACGTTGCGGATAAGAATGATGGCTTCTACGACAAGGCACTAGAAGGCTTTACATTGTTCGCCTTGAATCAAGGTGAAGTATGCACCTGTCCTTCTCGCGGTCTTATCGAGGCAGGCATCTATGACAAGTTCCTTGGGGATGTCACTGCCCGCACCCAGGCCATTAAGCAAGGCCATCCGCTCGATGTATCCACGATGATTGGTGCTCAAGCATCCAATGACCAGTTGGAAAAGATCCTTTCTTATATTGAAATTGGAAAGAAAGAAGGAGCGAAGGTCATTACTGGTGGCGAGCGCGCTGATCTTGGCGGGGAGCTTTCAGGTGGCTATTACGTCACGCCTACGATTTTCGAAGGCAATAACAAGATGCGCATTTTCCAAGAAGAAATTTTTGGACCAGTCGTATCAGTGACAAAGTTCAATGGTTTCGATGAAGCAATGCAGATTGCCAACGACACCCTGTATGGACTTGGCGCGGGCGTCTGGAGCCGTAACGGAAACGTTGCATACCGCGCGGGCCGCGCAATTCAAGCTGGTCGTGTATGGACAAACTGCTATCACGCGTACCCAGCAGGAGCAGCATTCGGCGGCTACAAGGCATCGGGCATTGGCCGGGAAAACCATGCGATGATGCTTGATCACTACCAGCAGACAAAGAACCTTCTCGTTTCATATACCGAAACAAAGCTTGGATTCTTTTAAGCCGTACACTTTCCACGTGGAGAATCCATCGCGCGTCGAGTTGTCGGAGGCAGCTTGCGATTTACTTCGCAAGCTGTATTCGATTCATGGCCCATTGATGTTTCATCAATCAGGGGGATGTTGCGATGGATCTTCTCCCATGTGTTACCCAGCCGGTGAGTTCCGAGTCGGCGGACAAGATGTAAAACTGGGGGATCTAATAGTCGCGGATATCCCCGAACCCATTGGCTTTTGGATGTCCGCATCACAATTTGAATATTGGAAACACACGCATCTGACGGTCGATGTGGTTATTGGTCGCGGCGGCGGTTTCTCGCTGGAAACTCCAGAAGGTAAGCGATTCTTGATTCGTTCGAGACTATTTTCGGATCAAGAGTGGACTCAATTGGAAAATGAAATATTGCCTACAGGCGCCTCAAATTAACGAGGGGTGCGGCTTAGAAAGTTCCACAAAGGAGATGGGCGCACTAAGTGCGTTGTGAGGGACTCGAACCCCCGACCCGGTGATTAAGAGTCACCTGCTCTACCAACTGAGCTAACAACGCGGGATATATGAAGTTGTTCAGATCTTGACCATTTGCGACTGGTTTGCCGCAAGAGCAGACCCTATCAGCGCGGGGGAAGGGGGGCAAAAACCTTTTCCCGCGTGTGGAAACGCAAATTCGGGCTAGTGAAGCTCGTTCTTCACTTTGTAGCGGTCATACGAGGCTTGGATTTCGGCCTGAGCGGCATCGTGGCCGACCCAGTCTCCGCCGTGGACTTCCTTGCCTGGCTCGAGGGTTTTGTAGACCTCGAAGAAGTGCTTGATTTCATCCAACTCATAATGAGGAACATCGTTGAGATCTTGAAGCGCGCTCTTGCGAATATCTCCAGCAGCAACGCAGAGAAGTTTGTCGTCGCCACCCTTTTCATCTGTCATTCGGAACATTCCGATGACGCGACATGAAACAACGCAACCAGGGAACGTTGGTTCATCCAACATCACGAGCGCATCGAGTGGGTCGCCATCGTTAGAGAGCGTGTGCTTAACAAATCCGTAGTCGTGTGGAAAACGAGTCGCGGTGAAGAGCATGCGATCGAGGCGGACTTCGCCGGTATCATGATTAATCTCGTACTTGTTGCGGCTACCCGCTGGGATTTCGATGACCACATCGAAAATCATTGGCTTGGTCACTGGGTCCCCATTCAGGTCGGCACTACTTCAAAAAGGTGGGGTGAGCGACGGGGCTCGAACCCGCGACATCTCGGACCACAACCGAGTGCTCTACCAGCTGAGCTACGCCCACCATGGATGGCCAATAGTACGGCACGGGGCCATGCCCTCGTAATTCAGGGAATTTATGCGGGGATAAAGATGCTGGAGCGGTAGTAATCCAGCTCATCTATCGAATCGCGAATGTCGCCGAGCGCGCGATGGTTGCCAGTCTTCTTTGGCGCATTGAAATAGACCTTGGGATACCAACGGCGAGCCAGCTCCTTGATGGAGGAGACATCGACCGTGCGGTAGTGGAGGTATTCGTTAAAGGCGGGAAGGTCGCGCGAGATGAATCCTCGATCGACGTAGACCGAGTTGCCGGCCAGCGGCGACTTTCCCGCGCCGGGTGCGTACTTGGTGACATATTCCAAAACCTGAGTTTGAGCCTCTTCGAGCTCGACGCCATTCGGGATCTCGGTGATCAAGCCGGAGGCGGTGTGCATCTCGCGAACGAAGTCGTTCATGCCGGCAATCTGATCCTCGCTGGCGCGAATCACGAGGTCAACGCCTTCGCCCAGAACGTTGAGCTGGGAGTCGGTAACCAAGACCGCGATTTCCACCAATACATCTTTATTAAGGTCGAGACCGGTCATCTCGCAATCGACCCAAATCAAGTTGGGGGAGTCAGCAGCCATAAGCGAAGGGTAACTGACCAGGCGGGCGCTCGCTCCGCGCGATTTCACCGCTCGTTCACCTTCTCGTAACCTTTTAATAAGGTAAAAAACCTGGCCCGGGGGAAAACTTCACCCCATGTCCTCAACCCTCATTGAGCCCTCTTCGGCCGGTTCGGCTGGTTCTCCGAAGTCGATTCCTGCCAAGCGCGAAATCACAACCAAGCCGCGCTTCTCGGACAAAGTATTTCGTGGCGTCGTAACAGGTGGCGGACTTTCATCACTCGTCATCCTCGGATTGATCCTTGGATTCCTTCTCTATGAAGGCTATGCAACTCTTAAATCACAAGGCATTCACTTCTTAACCGGCAGCAACTGGCAAGCAGTACAAAACGATGCGGGTGTTGTCGACCTCCACAAGTCGCAATTCGGAATCGCAGCAATGCTTGTCGGCACTTTGGTCGTCGCATTGATTGCAATCATCGTGGGTGTTCCACTTTCAGTCGGCGCCGCTATCTACTTAACTTTCTACGCACCAAATTTCATTAAGAAGGTCATGGTCACCCTGATCGACTTAATGGCCGCCTTCCCGTCAATCCTCTTTGGTTTGTGGGGCTTCTTTATTCTTGAGGGCAGCGCCGAATACTGGGCCAAACTTCTGCACAAGTACTTAGGCTTCATTCCTTTCTTCAAGATGGAAGTTCCATACTTCTCGCGTTCACCATTTATCGCTGGCTTGGTTCTTGCAATCATGATTATTCCGATTGTCACATCAATCTCTCGCGAAATCTTTTCTCAGACACCGCTCGATCGCATTCAAGCCGCATATGCCTTGGGCGCGACTCGTTGGGCAATGATCCGCGCTGTTGCTTTCCCTTATGCACGGTCTGGAATCGTGGGTGGAGCGATGCTCGGCCTTGGTCGCGCCATGGGCGAGACCGTTGCGGTGTACACAGTGTTGAACATCGTCTACAAGGTCAACTTCCACATTCTTATTAGCGCCGGCGGTAACGTCGCATCGATGATTCTCGCCAAGTTCGGCGAAGCCAGCCCGATGGAAGTCAAAGCGCTGATGGCCGCTGGTCTCGTTCTCTTTATCGTGACGCTGATCGTTAACTCGCTTGCGACCACCATCGTCGCGCGTTCGAAGAAGGGCCGCTAATGTCGAACGACGTCATCGTGCCCGCGAACACAACGCCAAAGCCACGCCAACCATGGGCGGCCTCACCGAAGGATCGCATCGAAACCGGGGCGCTTTTTATTGGGGCGGCGCTTCTCTCTTGGATTCTCGTAGCGGTTACACCAATGAAGGGAAAGCTCGCGTATGTCGCGGTCTTCTTCTTGGCCTTCATCGTTATCGACTTCATTTTTAACTATGTAAAGCGCGGAAGCGCCGCCGCCAAAGACAGCGTCTTTCGTGGTGCGGTCACCGCTGCGATTGTTATTGCGGTTATGCCAATCGTTTCCATCTTGGCGACCGTCTGGATTCGCGGACACAAGGGCCTGCACTGGACCTTGTTCACCACCGATATGCACTCAGCGACTTACACCGATCCAATTGCACATGGTGGCTTGTTGCACGCGATGCTCGGTACTGCGCTGCTCGTTATTTTTGCGATGGTCCTTTCAGTACCAATCGGAATCTTGACCGCGATCTACCTGACCGAAATCAAGGGTCGCTTCTCGCGCCCTATTAAATTCTTGGTGCAGGCGATGTCGGGTGTTCCATCCATCGTCGCCGGACTCTTTATCTTGGCCGCCATCGTCTATCCGATGACCAAGCAGTACAACGGCGTCGAGGGCTCTCTCGCCTTGGCTATCTTGATGATTCCTACCGTTGCTCGTACATCTGAAGAAGTGCTGCTTCTTATTCCAGCCGACCTTCGTGAAGCAGGTGTCGCGCTCGGAGGCACCCAGTGGCGCACCGTCATGATGGTCGTTGTTCCTGCCGCTCGCAGCGGCTTGATCACCGCGATGATCCTGGGTGTTGCTCGCATCGCGGGCGAGACCGCACCTCTTGTTTTGCTCACCGGCGGCGGCGATACTAAGAACGCCAATATGTTCCATGGACCTATGGGTTCATTGCCGTATTACATCTGGAAGGGCTTTACCCAAGGCACGCCAGAATCTGTAACTCGTGCGTGGGCCGGCATCTTGGTTCTTCTCGTACTTGTTCTTGTTTTGTTCGGTCTAGCGCGTTACCTCGGCAATCGAAAGGTCGGTAAGTAACCATGATCGGCAATGATTCTTCGGATACAAATAATGTTGAGGGCAACAATGAAGGAGAGAATATGAACGAGACAACAACTTCATCGTTGTCACAAATCGCGGGTGCAAAGACCGCGAAGGCGCCAGGCAACAGCGCGATGGGTGTGGGCCTCGAGGCGCGCGGCGTGCACGCATGGTTCGGTGAGAAGCACGCACTCGCTGGCGTATCACTCGACTTCTGGCCCGGCACCGTCACCGCATTGATCGGTCCTTCCGGTTGTGGAAAGTCAACCTTCATTCGCACCTTGAACCGTATGCACGAGTTCATTCCTGGCGCCGCTATGGCGGGTGAGGTTCTTCTTAACGGCGAAGATGTCTACGCACCTGGCGTTGACGTTACAAAGATTCGTCTGAAGGTGGGCATGGTTTTCCAGAAGCCAAACCCATTCCCTTCGATGACTATTGCCGAGAACGTGCTTGCGGGTTTGAAGCTGGCACAGCTCAAGGCCGAGAATAAGGATGACTTGCTCGAAGAATGTCTCGAGCGCGCAGGCCTTTGGTCAGAAGTAAAGGATCGCCTCAACACCCACGGTGGAGCGCTCTCCGGTGGCCAACAGCAACGCCTCTGCATCGCGCGTTCGCTCGCGGTTCGCCCACAAGTTCTCTTGATGGATGAGCCTTGCTCGGCGCTTGATCCAGGTTCAACACTGAAGATCGAAGAAACCATCCAACATCTTTCATCATCCGTCACCATCATCATTGTGACCCACAACATGCAACAAGCGGCGCGTGTTTCGGATTACACCGCGTTCTTCTTGTCTGAAGGTGGCCCTGGTCAAATGGTGGAAGTCGGCCCAACGAATGAAATTTTCTCGCGTCCAAAGGACAAGCGCACCGAAAATTATGTGACGGGACGCTTTGGTTGATTCACCTGCTGTTCACTTTGGCATCGACTGCCGTTCACCGTTTGGTGGGCGGCAGTTTCTCTTTGCTCCATAGATTTCTCCCCACAGATGAGTTATCCCGTAACTCACCACCGAAAGGGAGTCCATGAAGGTTTCACGTTCACTTAAGGTTGCTGCAGCTGTTGTTGCAGTTTCAGCCTTGGCTGCAAACTCTGCAGTCGCTGCGGTTTCAATCACCGCTGGCGGATCATCATTCGCTGCACCACTTATCAACGCGTGCAAGGTTGCATGGCAGACATCAACCGGCAACACCCTTACCTACACCACTTCCTCTTCAGGTACAGGTCAGACCAACGAGAACAACGGAATCGGCGATTTCAACTTCTCAGATTCTTCTTACACCTCAACAAAGTCAACCGTTGTACACATCCCAGTAGTCGCAGCTCCAATCGCTGTTGGTTACAACTTGCCAAACAAGTCTCAGGATCTCTACCTTTCACAGAAGACCCTTTCTGACATCTTCGCTGGCAACGTCACCAAGTGGAACGATCCAGAGATCGCCGCTGACAACAACCGCACAGTTACCGTCACACTCTTCAAGAAGGATGGAAACGGCAACCCAATCAAGGATGCTTCAGGCAAGCCAATCGTTGTAAATACAATTACCAAGAAGATTTACTACACCTTGCCAAACCAGAACATTCGCATCGTTGCTCGCGCTGATTCTTCAGGTACAACAGCTAACTTCGTTAAGTTGTTCAACGCTCAGTTCCCATCAGTATGGAACAAGCCAAACGATAAGACATTCATTAATGATTTCCCAGGAAACATCAATGACACAAAGAACCTTGGTCGTATCCAGACCGCTACCGGTTCAGCTGGTGTTGCTGCAACCATGTCAAAGACACCTTACTCAATCGGTTACTTTGAAGCTTCATACGCGACCGGCGCACTTCGCAACGCCCTGATCGGTAACGCTGCAGGTGGCTTCGCTGCTCCTGACGCTGCTGGTACATCAGCGTTCCTCGGTTCTGCTACAGCAACCGCTGATGGCAAGTTGACCTTCAACTACAACACAACAACACCAGGTGCATACGTACTCGGTATCGTTTCATACGCACTCGTTGACTCAGCTGCTACAGGTGACAACGCAAAGGCTGCTAAGAGCTTCTTGCAGTACGTCTTGTCACCAGCATGCCCAACAAGCGCACCAACACTTGGCTTCGCAACTATCACAGGTTCACTTTTGGATCTTGATAACAAGATGTTGGCATCACTTAAGGCTTAATCCCCTTAACTAGTAATAGAAAGACCCGGTCTCTTGAGGGAGAGGCCGGGTCTTTTACTTTTCGGTTCAAACGTTGTAGTGCGGGGCGCGCCTGGCAGGAATCGAACCTGCGACAACCCGCTTAGAAGGCGGGTGCTCTATCCGACTGAGCTACAGGCGCATGTGAAGCTTGATGGTGCTTCTTACTGGGCTAAGTCTACCGACTCGGTTCGATTCAACGAGCGCAGCCAATAGACTCTCGCACTATGGCTGAGTTCATTTACACGATGAAAAAGGCGCGTAAAGCGCATGGTGACAAGGTAATTCTCGACGACGTAACGCTGGCTTTTTATCCCGGCGCAAAGATCGGCGTAGTTGGACCTAACGGTGCGGGTAAGTCGACCGTGCTTCAAATCATGGCGGGACTTCAGCAGCCTTCTAATGGCGAAGCATTCCTCTCTCCGGGCTATTCAGTGGGCATCTTGATGCAGGAGCCAAAGCTCGATGAAGATAAGTCGGTCTTGGAGAACGTGCAAGAAGGCGTTGCTGAAACGATGGCGCTGATGGCACGCTTCAATCAAATTTCAGAAGAGATGGCCAGCCCCGACGCGGATTACGACACTCTCCTTGCAGAGATGGGCACGTTGCAAGAACAACTCGATCATCGCAATGCGTGGGACCTGGATTCACAGTTAGAGCAAGCCATGGACGCACTGCGTTGCCCACCTGGCGATGCGGATGTGAAGGTTCTCTCTGGTGGTGAACGTCGTCGCGTTGCGTTGTGCAAGCTTCTCTTGCAACAACCAGATTTACTTCTCCTGGATGAGCCAACTAACCACTTGGATGCGGAGTCAGTCTTGTGGCTTGAGCAACACCTCTCGAAGTATCCCGGCACCGTTGTTGCGATTACCCACGATCGTTACTTCTTGGACAACGTCGCTGAATGGATCTTGGAACTCGACCGCGGTCGCGCCTATCCATATGAAGGCAATTACTCGACCTATCTCGACACCAAGGCCACGCGTCTAAAGATTGAAGGCCAGAAGGATGCAAAGCGCGCGAAGCGCCTTGCCGAAGAGCTTGAATGGGTTCGGATGAACTCCAAGGGTCGTCAGACCAAGTCAAAGGCCCGTCTTGCACGTTACGAAGAGATGGCGGCCGAGGCCGACAAGATGCGGAAGTTGGACTTTGAAGAAATTCAGATTCCGATGGGTCCACGACTAGGAAATGTTGTTGTTGAAGTCGAACACTTGAAGAAGGGCTTCGGCGAGCGTTTGTTAATCGACGATCTCTCCTTCACATTGCCTCGTAACGGCATCGTGGGAGTGATTGGACCGAACGGTGCGGGTAAGACCACCTTGTTCAAAACCATTCTTGGCATGGAACAACCAGATAGCGGCTCTGTGAAAATCGGTGAAACCGTGAAGGTCTCATACGTTGATCAGTCGCGTGGCGGAATCGACCCGAAGAAGACGCTGTGGGAAGTTGTTTCCGATGGTCTTGATTTCATGAAGGTCGGAAATGTCGAAATGCCTTCGCGCGCTTATGTATCTGCCTTTGGTTTCAAGGGTCCAGATCAACAAAAGCCGGCGGGCGTACTTTCCGGTGGCGAGCGCAACCGCTTGAACCTAGCGCTGACGCTCAAGATGGGCGGCAACTTGCTGCTTCTGGATGAGCCAACAAACGACTTGGACGTTGAAACGCTCGGCTCACTGGAAAACGCGTTACTCGAATTCCCTGGCTGCGCCGTTGTGATCTCGCACGATCGCTGGTTCTTGGACCGCATCGCTACCCACATCCTGGCCTACGAGGGCGATTCACAGTGGTTCTGGTTTGAAGGAAACTTCGAATCGTACGAAGAGAACAAGATCGCACGTTTGGGTGCGGACGCAGCCCGTCCACATCGCGTGACCTATCGAAAGCTGACGCGCTAATGCTTCATACCGTCAAGGTGCACGTGCGTTGGGATGACCAGGATGCTTACGGTCACGTGAATAACGCAAAATATTTGACCTATATGCAGGAGGCGCGCGTCGCGCTTTTTTGGGTTGGACCCAAAGAAAAGGGTCAAGTCGAGAAGTTCACCGATGTTGTTGTGGCGCACGCCGAAGTCGATTACTTGCTCCCCATCTTCAACGGCGGCTTTGATATCGATGTAAAAATCTGGGTCTCCAAGATTGGCAATTCGTCCTTTGAAACGTCCTACGAACTCTTGAGCGACAAGGGTTTGCATGCGCGCGGCAAGACGGTGCAAGTAATGATTGATCTAGACACTATGAAGGCGCGCAGAATTTCAGAAGCGGAAAAGGCGATGCTCGAAGAGTACGTGGCCTAACTATGGCTACAACCGCGATTAAAAAGCGTTTTGTTCACCCGGCCTGGATTGCCATGGTGATTACCTTCATGACTTTGATTGCAACCGCCGGATTTCGTTCTGCGCCATCTGTCTTGATTGTCCCGTTGCAAAATGCGTTTGGCTGGCGCCGTGACACTATTTCTGCGGCGGTCAGCGTCAATGTTCTGCTCTTTGGTTTGACTGCGCCCTTTGCTGCCGCGTTGATGGAGCGATTTGGCATTCGTCGGGTCGTGATGGCTGCGCTGACAACCGTGGGAGCAGGCGCACTCGGAACAATCTGGATGACCAAGCCATGGCACTTAATCGCGCTTTGGGGCGTAATCGTCGGAGTCGGGTCGGGATCGATGGCGCTGGTATTTGCCGCGTCGGTTGCAAATCGCTGGTTCATCAAACGTAAGGGAATTGTGGTGGGTGCGCTGACGGCAGCGACGGCGACAGGCCAGCTCATTTTTCTTCCCACCTTGACCCAGCTTGCGTTACATCATGGCTGGAAAACGGTTTCGATCACCGTCGCGTGCGGTGCCTTTGTGATGGTGCCGCTGGTCTTTATTTTCTTGAAGGAACGACCATCCGCTGCGGGAGTTACTCCATATGGCGCGGATGAAGAATGGCAAGAGCCACCAATTATTAATCGCAACGCAGGTCGCGAGGCGATCAACGCTTTGAAGCAAGGCGCGAAGCATCGTGACTTTTGGTACTTGATTGGCTCGTTCTTTGTCTGTGGGTTATCGACCAGTGGATTGATTGGCACGCACTTTATTCCGGCGGCGCACGACCATGGCCTGTCACAAGTGACGGCCGCCAGCTTGTTGGCGTTGATTGGCGTCTTTGATGTAATCGGCACGATTTTTTCTGGTTGGTTAACCGACCGAATCGATCCACGGAAGCTGCTTTTCTTTTACTACTTCCTTCGCGGGCTCTCGCTCTTCTTGTTGCCGTCCATTCTCTTCTCGTCGATTCATGCCTCGACCCTGATCTTTGTCGTTTTCTATGGTCTAGATTGGGTCGCGACCGTTCCACCCACGGTTGTTCTCTGCCGTCGAGTGCTGGGACCGGAACGCGGAACCGTGGTTTATGGCTGGGTATTCGCGGCGCACCAAATCGGCGGATCAATCGCGGCGTATGGCGCCGCAGTATTGCGGGTGCAATTCGGTAATTACGCATCTGCCTTTTACATCAGCGGCATTCTCTGCCTGATTACCTCGTACTTTGTTCTTCAAATTGGCGATTCTTTCTCATGGAAGAAGCAAGCGGTTTATGCCTGAAGCAACGCACTACGAACGAATGGGCGGGGAAGCAACCTTTCGCGAAATTGCCCACAAGTTTTATGAAGGCGTGGCCAAGAATCCAATTTTGAGCGCGATGTATCCCGCAAAAGATATGGCGGGCGCGGAGGAGCGGTTGCGGTTATTCCTCGAGCAGTATTGGGGAGGGCCGACGACGTATTCGGACACCCGCGGACATCCCCGGTTGCGAATGCGCCATGCTGGGTTTCATATCGATTCAGCTGCGCATGATGCCTGGTTGCAGTGCATGCACGCGGCGATTATTGATTTAAATATGGATGAAGATCTCAAAGAAGAGTTGTGGACGTACTTTCAATACGCCGCGCACTCGATGATTAATCAGCCTTCGGGAGAACCTTCGATTGGCGAATCGATTTAGTTGTGCTTGGGATGGGAATGATTTCCCAGCTTTAGGATTTCGCCGTTACGTAGATACCAGAGCGTGCCGTCGCCGCGGCGGACGGTGGTAATGCGCAGTCCAACGGATTCGACTATTCCCTGAATTTCTAGAACTTCTACCTCGTCGCCGACGCCGAATTGATCTTCGATCAACATAAAGATTCCGGCCAGGACGTCGCGGACGATTGTTTGTGCGCCGAGGCCTAGGGCTACTCCGATGACGCCGGCGGAGGCGACTAGTGGGCCAAGGTTGAGGCCAAATTCGCTGAGTACCATCGTGGACGCAATCAGCCAGATGATGCCGTTTGACGCTGATTTAAGAACGGAGCCCGCGGTCTTTGCGCGCTCGCGTTGGCGGCCAACCGCGCGCTTTGGGCCCGGGACAAAGTCGGCCTCGGCTATCCGATTCATCGCGCGAGTGATCGCGCGACCGGCCAGCTTTTGCACAATTAAAGCGATGGCGATGATGGCCAGAATGTGGAGGGGTGCGCCGGCGAACCATGTCCAGGCTTGCTTCAAAAATGTCTGCTTCATGATGACCGCGACTTTACCGAAACTCAGCTTTTTGATACCGAAAATTCACGCAGAAATGGCGACATTTCGGGGGAGTTAGGTGCAAGATTTACCAATCAGCTCGAGCCACGAGCTGGCACGCAGTACTTGAGGAGTTAGTTCGGTGAGCCAAACCTTGGTCCTGAACGCCACCTATGAGCCACTAGGTGTCGTCGCAGAAAGACGAGCTTTGATACTCGTCTTAAATCAGCGCGCAACCATGGTCGAATCTTCTGGCGAGGTTTTGCATTACAGCGGCGGTGAAGTCTTCCTGCCCTCGGTCGTGAAGCTCAATAAATTTATTCGTATTCCGTATCGTCACTCGGTGCCACTATCTCGCCGTGCGCTCTTTGCTCGCGATCATGGTCGATGCGTCTACTGCGGTGCTACCGCGGCTTCGATTGATCACGTCATTCCGCGTAGTCGTGGCGGCGAACATTCATGGGAGAACGTCGTATCCGCGTGCCACAAATGCAATCACCAAAAGGCGGATAAGACCTTGAAAGAGATTGGCTGGAGGTTACGGACAATTCCACGCGAGCCAGTTGGCGCCGCTTGGAGAATTCTGGGAACCGGTCGACCAGATTCGCGTTGGCTGACTTACCTCGAGCCGTATGGTGTGGAGCCCCTCACATCGACGGCCGCTAGCGCGTAATGCACCTTTACTAAAATTAGTTAGACTCCAACCATGTTCACATCATTAATTGCATTGGCCGCTCAACAAGAAGACGGCTCACAGCCAGGTGCGCCAATCACCGTGATGCACGCGATTCTTCTCTACGTCGGAGCACCTATCGCGTTGTTCGTGGGCATTTCTGCCCTGGTCCTCTTGGCGACAACATCACGCAAGAAGAGCAGCGGTTCACTTACTCATATCGAGTAGAAGTTACGCCGCTTAAGCGTCCTTAGCCTGAGCTCGTAGCGCGCGCAGCAAAGCATCGCGATTTTCAGCGATAGCGCGAACCAAACCGGCCGGTGCGCTCTTTCCCTCATTCGCCAACCACGCATCGGTCTTATCGACCGTGCTCTGTTCGGTGATGTACAGCGGATACATCGACTCCGCAAAGCTGCTGCCGATTTCGAAGGACTTTTTCGACCAGATCTCGGCTACATCGGCGAAGTACGCGTCTACGAATGGGCGAAGTAATTCGCGCTGGGATGGACGTTGGAATCCAACTATTGCGCTCTGGCGGACGGTGTTGGTCAGATCGTCGTGCGCGATGGAGTCATAGGTCTTCTTCTTTTGGTCCGCGTCGCGCATCGAAGCGATGGCACGGGCGTGAAGGTATTGACCAGAGAAAGTGTTATCACGCTCTTTCTCGGCGTCGATATCCGCGCGCGAAATCGCACCGAGTTCGGCCAAACCATGAACGAAGATCCACCGAAGTTCTGAATCGACGACAAGTCCTGGAATCGCACCGTCAAGCATTGCGCGCAATTGCTTGGCTTGGCCTTCGGTAGTTGCCATGTTTGCAAATGCGCGAGCGAAGGTGAGTTGATGGTCGCTACCGGGTTGTGCATCAGACATGAATTGGTAGAGATTGCTGGCGACCTTTTCGCGCAAGGCATCGCGATGCGATGGGTGCGCATACACGTCGACCGCGGTGCCAATTTGGCCACAGATGGTCGACACGGTGGTGATGTCGCGTTCTAAACCGAGTGCAGGGAAAGCGGC
>Ga0214207_1000077_pt1 | contig 31789 bp, 33 predicted proteins | sample TroBogEpilimnion_6_FD_153045 | JGI IMG/M metagenome (GOLD analysis project Ga0214207, IMG submission 153045) | Freshwater microbial communities from Trout Bog Lake, WI - 13JUL2009 epilimnion | ecosystem: Environmental > Aquatic > Freshwater > Lake > Epilimnion/Euphotic zone | place: Trout Bog... | reverse complement strand
CACCTCATTGGCCACCAAGTGGATTTGTTTCGGCTAGCGGTGTCTATGCACGAATTCCTACTGGACAAGAGTTGGTCAGCATTCTCTCCACGAGCAAAGATCCTTCAGCTTCGGTAAATCAGTGCGCTCCGGACCCCAACAATCCATCGCTTCAGGCAGTTGCATGCGGCGCGATTCTTGCAGCATCCCAAAACGGATGTTCTTGGTGGGAAGTGAATTCAACACTTAATGGACCTGATCCAAGTAATCCGGCGAACATCATTGCACTCGGAACACTGCGGACGCTCTCAGCGGGAACTGCTGCACATAGCGTGAGCACGATTATTTTAGTGAGCGGTGTGCCATTGGGTAACGCCATGAAATTCACCAACATAACTGCCAAGTGTTGGCTTACTCAGACAGATGAAACTGTTCCGAGCGACACATTCACGCCAGCACCTGGTGTTGATATCAGCCTCGCGCCAACTCCAACACCGACGCCTTCAACAAGCCAGAGCGCATCTGCGGCTAGCGTTCTGCCTTCGATTCAACCGTCGGCAACTCCTGCTCCAGCCAATTGAAGCACTTCACACTAAACTAATTAGCGATTAGCCCCAGGTACCCAGAGAACATCACCAATCTCTTTATTGGTAGTGCGCGCAAGAACAAAGAGCAGATCTGATAGACGATTGAGGTATTTGGCAGTCAAAGGATTGACGCCTGCACCGAAAGAGTGAATAGCGTGCCAGGTTGAGCGCTCAGCGCGGCGAACAACGGTTCGCGAAACGTGCAAGAGCGAAGCAGCCGGAGTACCTGATGGAAGTACAAAGGAACGAAGTGGTTCTAGTGACTCGTTATAAAAATCGATGTGCTCTTCCAGGTAGGTCACTTGGGTTTCAAGGACGCGAAGAGGTTCGTGAGTTGGGTTATCGATAACTGGAGTGCAGAGATCGGCGCCAACATCAAAGAGATCGTTTTGAATCCGAACTAGGAGCTTGGTCATCGCTTCGTCTGCGATTCCGCCGAGCGAGAGCACAACGCCAATGCTTGAGTTGGCTTCATCAACATCTGCATACGCTTCAAGGCGCGGATCGTTTTTTGATGTACGGCTCATATCTCCCAAAGAAGTTGTGCCATCGTCGCCAGTTTTTGTGTAGATACGCGTCAGATTAACCATGAGGTCAGCCTATTGGAGCAGGTACGATCAGACCAGTTAAACTAGGCCATTCCGGAGCCCACACGAGTCGAAAGTAGGACCATGACTGAGAGTTCAACCGCTCTTCGCATAGTCGGTCCCGCGCGCTTGGTCGGCGAAGTGAGCGTCACTGGCGCCAAGAACTCGGCGCTCAAATTGATGGCAGCATCACTGCTCGCCCCGGGCAAAAACACTCTGCGCAATGTCCCGGATATCGCCGATGTGGGAATCATGTCCGAGCTCCTGCGCCGCCTTGGCTGCGTTGTTGATTTTGATCCAGCGACCAATGTGATGACCATTGAAGTCCCCCAGACTCCAGGACATATTGCCGAGTATGACTTAGTCCGCAAAATGCGCGCTTCAATCAACGTCTTGGGACCACTACTCACACGCGTACATCAAGCAGAAATCTCTTTACCTGGCGGCGACGCAATCGGCTCTCGTGGTTTAGATTTCCATATCGCCGGTCTTGAAGCAATGGGCGCAGTCATCACATTCGAACACGGATTTATTATCGCCACCGCCCCAGAAGGACTTAAGGGCGCAGAGATCGAACTTAAATTCCCAAGTGTGGGTGCGACCGAGAACATCATGACTGCTGCCGTATTAGCTACCGGCACAACAATTATTCATAACGTAGCGCGCGAACCAGACATCATCGATCTTGGCGAATATTTGATCAAGATGGGCGCACAGATTGAAGGTCTAGGTTCTCCAACTATTACGGTCCATGGCGTGAAAGAACTCCACGCTGCGGATCACTCCACACTCCCCGATCGCATAGTGACCGGAACATGGGCATTTGCTGCGGCAATGACCCAAGGAGACATCACGATCAAAGGTGGACGAGCAGATCACCTGGAGATTCCGTTAGATAAATTGGTAGCTGCTGGCGCAGTAATTACTTCCACTCCTGATGGATTTCGAGTGAAGATGGACCAACGTCCCCTCGCCGTAGATGTTGCAACACTTCCCTACCCTGGATTTCCCACCGATCTTCAACCAATGGCGATCTCACTCAATGCGATTGCTACAGGAAGCGCAATAGTGACTGAGAATGTATTTGAAGCTCGTTTTATGTTCGTGAATGAATTACAGCGCCTAGGCGCCAACATCACCGTAGATGGCCACCATGCTGCTATTTCAGGCAAAGAGCAGCTCTCTGGTGCTCCTGTATTGGCAACAGATATTCGTGCAGGTGCAGGACTTGTTTTAGCGGCGCTCTGCAGCGACGGCGTGACTATCGTGGAAGACGCGTTTCATATTGAGCGCGGATATCCGAACTTTGCGCAAGACCTACGCGCTCTAGGCGCGCAGGTCGAGGTTATATAAAAAACGGCCCCATCCGAAGATGAGGCCGAGCTTAAATTTATGAGAACTACTTAACGATCTCTTCACCTAGTACAGATACGCGATCTTTGTTGACGGAGATGAATCCACCAGCCATATTGAAATCTGATGTATTGCCATCTGAAGTCTTTACGGTGATGATTCCGGGAACAAGTACTCCAAGGAGTGAGATGTGTCCTGGCATGATTCCAATGTCGCCATCAAGTGTGCGTGCAGAAACCATTGTGGCCTCACCCGACCAGACGCGCTTTTCGGGTGAGACTACTTCAACGGTAAGTGTGGCCATCAGGTTATGCCTTAGCCAACTCTGCTGCCTTAGCTTCTACATCTTGTAGGCCGCCGCACATAAAGAATGCCTGCTCTGGAACGTGATCGTACTTTCCATCAGCGAGAGCTTCAAATGCTTCGATTGTCTCTGATAGAGGCACGAATGATCCATCGATACCTGTGAAGACCTTTGCAACGAAGGTGTTCTGTGACAAGAAGCGCTGAATACGACGTGCGCGACCTACCAAGATACGGTCTTCTTCTGAGAGCTCATCGATACCCAAGATAGCGATGATGTCTTGAAGATCCTTATAGCGCTGCAAGATCTGCTTTACACGGTTAGCAACACGGAAGTGGTGCTCGCCGATGTAACGAGGATCCAAGATGCGTGATGTTGAATCGAGTGGATCCACCGCAGGGTAGATACCAAGCTCTGAGATTGGACGAGACAACACTGTTGTTGCATCCAAGTGGGCGAATGTTGTGTGTGGAGCTGGGTCGGTGATGTCATCGGCAGGAACATAAATTGCCTGCATAGATGTAATCGAGTGACCACGTGTAGAAGTAATGCGCTCCTGTAGCTGACCCATCTCATCAGCAAGTGTTGGCTGGTAGCCCACAGCTGATGGCATACGTCCGAGAAGTGTTGATACTTCAGAACCTGCTTGGGTAAAGCGGAAGATGTTATCGATGAAGAGCAGAACGTCTTGCTTTTGAACATCACGGAAGTACTCAGCCATTGTGAGAGCTGAAAGCGCAACACGTAGACGCGTTCCAGGTGGCTCATCCATCTGACCGAAGACCAAGGCTGTCTTGTTGATAACGCCAGTCTCTGTCATTTCGAGGAATAGATCGTTACCTTCACGGGTACGCTCACCAACACCGGCGAATACAGATACGCCACCGAAGTTTTCAGCTACACGGTAGATCATTTCCTGGATCAAAACTGTTTTACCTACACCAGCACCACCGAATAGGCCGATCTTTCCACCACGAACATATGGTGTAAGAAGGTCAATAACCTTGATGCCTGTCTCAAACATCTCGGTCTTTGACTCGAGCTGATCGAATGCAGGTGCTGTGCGGTGGATCGGCCAACGCTCTTTGATATCAAGAGATGATGTTGGGACGTCGAGTGACTCACCGAGTGTGTTAAATACGTGACCCTTGGTGACATCACCAACAGGGACTGAGATTGGGGCGCCAGTGTCGCTCACAGCTGAACCACGGACCATGCCGTCGGTTGGCTGCATCGCGATCGCACGAACGACATTGTCGCCAATGTGCTGCGCTACCTCAAGAGTAAGCGTGCGCTTCTCGCCTGAGAGCGTTACATCAACGTGAAGTGCGTTGAAGATCGCTGGCATAGCATCGGCAGGAAATTCAATATCTACAACCGGTCCGATTACTCGGGCAACACGGCCGTGTTTTCCTGTAGTTGTCTCTGACATCATTCGCTCCCTGCGCTAGCTGAGGCAAGCGCATCTGCGCCGCCAACAATTTCACTGATCTCTTGTGTAATTTCGGCCTGACGAGCCGCGTTTGCAAGTCGTGTGAGTGACTTAATGAGCTCATCAGCGTTGTCAGTCGCTGACTTCATAGCGCGACGGCGAGCTGCGTGCTCAGAAGCAGCAGATTGCAACAACGCGTTGAAGACTCGGGCTTCGACATAGCGTGGAAGAAGTGCATCGAGGACGCCTTCTGCGCTTGATTCGAATTCATACATTGGCATGATCCCGCGAGGCTCTGCCGATTCAGATTTATCTGCGAGTGGCAGAAGCTGATCAGAGAGAGGCTCTTGTGTGATCATTGATTTAAATTGAGTAAAGACGATGTGAAGCTCATCTGCTCCAGATTCGCCTAAGAAGTTCTCGATCAACGCGCTTGAAACTTCCTTAGCGTTCTCAAATGTTGGGTTATCTGAGAAGCCAGTCCATGAGCCTGCGATAGCACGGTTACGGAAGCGATAGAAGTTCACTGCTTTGCGACCGATCAAATAAGCATCAACCTCTAGGCCGCGACCGCGAAGGTTTGCGACAACCGCATCGCCTTCTTTGATTGCAGCGTTTGAGTAAGCACCAGCCATACCGCGGTCAGCGGTGATGACTAATACTGCGGCTCGCTTTGGATTGTGAGCTGGGCTTGTCAAAGGATGAACGGTATTCGAGAAGGTTGCCACAGCGCTCACAGCGTTAGTCAACTCGTTGGCATACGGCGATGAAGCCGCAACGCGTTGCTGCGCCTTGACGATACGAGAGGCAGAGATCAACTCCATCGCTCTTGTAATCTTCTTAGTCGCCTTAACCGAACGCATTCGGCGGCGATAGATACGAAGTTGGGCACCCATGAGTTAGTTACTTACCTGCACTCGCGGTGAATTGACCCTTGAAAGCTTCTACAGCCTTCTCAAGTGAAGCAACTGTGTCATCGCTCAACTCACGAGTTGATGAGATAACTTCGAAGATAGAAGCGTGTGAGTGTGAGATGTAATCCAAGAACTCAGCTTCAAAGCGACGAATGTCTGCGACTGGAATTGAATCCATCTTGCCTGTTGTTCCGGCCCAGATGGAAACTGCCATGCGCTCTACTGAATACGGTGAGTATTGGCCTTGCTTCAGAAGTTCAACCATGCGAGCTCCACGCTCAAGTTGTGCCTTAGAAGCTGCATCTAGGTCTGAACCGAATGCTGCGAAAGCTTCGAGTTCGCGGTACTGAGCTAGGTCAAGACGCAAGCGACCAGCAATCTTCTTGATCGCCTTTGTCTGAGCAGATCCACCCACGCGTGATACCGAGATACCTACGTTGATAGCTGGACGAACACCTGCGTTAAAGAGGTCTGTCTCAAGGAAGCACTGACCATCGGTAATCGAAATAACGTTTGTTGGAATGAACGCAGATACGTCATTTCCCTTTGTCTCGATGATTGGAAGGCCGGTCATAGAACCGCCACCGAGTTCATCGGAGAGCTTTGCGCAACGCTCAAGTAGGCGTGAGTGCAAGTAGAAGACGTCTCCTGGGTAAGCCTCACGACCTGGTGGACGGCGAAGCAACAATGAGACTGAGCGATAGGCCTCAGCCTGCTTGGAGAGATCATCAAAAATAATCAATACGTGTTGGCCTGAGTACATCCAGTGCTGACCAATTGCAGAACCGGTGTATGGAGCCAAGTACTTGAAGCCAGCTGGATCTGATGCAGGAGATGCAACGATTGTTGTGTACTCCATTGCGCCAGCTTCTTCCAAAGCACCCTTAACAGAGGCGATGGTTGAACCTTTCTGGCCAATAGCTACGTAGATGCACTTAACCTGCTTCTTTGGATCGCCACTCTTCCAGTTTTCTTTCTGGTTGATGATGGTATCGATCGCAATAGCGGTCTTACCTGTCTGACGGTCACCAATGATCAACTGGCGCTGTCCGCGACCAATAGCTGTCATAGAGTCGATCGCCTTGATACCCGTCTGCATTGGTTCTTTAACAGGTTGGCGCTGAACTACTGATGGAGCCTGAAGCTCAAGAGCACGCATGCCCTCTGCCTTGATCTCGCCCTTGCCGTCGATTGGACGACCGAGTGGGTCAACAACGCGACCCAGGAAGCCATCGCCGACTGGTACAGAGAGGATCTCGCCAGTACGACGTACTGAAGTTCCTTCTTCAATTCCAGTGAATTCTCCGAGGATAACAACACCGATCTCGCGAACATCGAGGTTCAGCGCCAATCCGAGTGTGCCATTTTCGAACTTAAGAAGTTCGTTGGTCATTGTCGATGGAAGACCTTCCACGCGCGCAATGCCATCGCCAGCTTCGATAACTGTTCCGACTTCATCGCGGACAGCAGCGCTTGGTGTGTATGCAGCTACATACTTTGCCAACGCATCGCGAATTTCTTCGGGACGGATCGTAAGTTCGGCCATCTTTATCTCCTCTAACTAGATACTTCTAGGTAAATCGTGAAATCTAAAAGTGCTCTCTGGGCTGCCTTAGACAGCTAGAGCGCGTCCTGCTTCTGCTACACGGGTACTGATGGTGCCATCGATCATCTCATCCTTGAAGCGAATGGAAAGTCCGCCAAGAACAGTTGGGTCGATGTCAACATTGAGGTGGACAGGTTGGCCCATCTGCTTTGTGAGCAGTGCAACCAGCTTCTCGGTCTGCGCGGTTGAGAGCTCAGAACGTGAGCGAACCACAGCAATCGCACGATTACGGCGGGCTGCAACGCTCTGAATGTAAAGATCAATCACAAGTTCGATATTGCGCCCATTGAGCGCGTTTACCAACTCCGTGACCAAGCGAAGCGTCGAAGGCGCAACCTTGTTACCAAGGAGTGCTGAAAGAAGTTCGCTCTTGTGGGCCGCTTCAACGTTGTTGATTGAGACAGCGCCACGAAGGTCGGTGTTCTGTTCGAGAAGAGTCTCAAACGCAAAGAGTTCTTCTTGTAGGCGATCGAGAGTGTTATCAGCATTTGCAGCTGTTGCCTCTGACTCGATAGCTAACTGTTCCACTGCACTAGCTACATCAACCGGTGAAGACCAGCGAAGTGAAACAGCAGCTTCAAGAAGTGCGATTGCGCTCTTTGATACTGACTTTCCGAAGAGGTCAGCGATCAAAGCGCTCTTGGACGCTGCATCACGTGAAGGGTCAGTGAATGCGCGACGCAAGCCAATCGATGAATTAAGCGAAGCGAGAACGAGGAAGAGATCATGGGAAATGGCGGTGCAGTCAGCAGATGAGACTCCCTTGAGCTGCTCATCTAATGTGCCACGAAGGCTCGCCAATGATTGACGACTTTTTCCACCAAGTGCGATCACTTTTCGCTCTTCTCCAAATCAGCTAGGAAGCGGTCAACGATGCCTGATTGACGAACCTGATCGTCAAGAGCTTCGCCAACAATCTTCGATGCAAGCTCTGTAGCAAGTGAGCCAACTTCGTGACGCAATGAAGCGACAGCTTGTTGACGCTCAGCTTCAATAGATGCACGAGCCGCAGTTGTGATGCGGTTTGCTTCTTCTTGAGCCTTGCTGCGGAGGTCTTCAATAATTGCTGAACCTTGGACACGAGCTTCTTCACGGATAGCTTGTGCTTCTGCACGAGCTTCGCTGAGTTGGGCTGTGTAAGCAGCGAGTGCTGCCTCTGCTTCCTTCTGTGCGAACTCAGCTTTTTCAATTCCGCCTTCAATCGCTGCAGTACGAGCTGCATATGCCTTTTCAAAAGCAGGAACTGCTTTAACTTTGAGAAGGATGAAGAGGATTGAGAAAGCGATGAGACCGACGATGATTTCGGCAACGCTTGGAACAACAGGGCTTGGAGCGTCCTTATAGACGGTCGCAGCCTTAAGTAATAATTGGGAGGTCATTTATATTCCGCTCTTTCTCGAGAGAGGTAATCCTTACTTGAGAACGAAAGCTAGAACGAGACCGAAAATTGCAAGAGCTTCAGCAAGAGCGAATCCAAGGAATGCGATTGGCTGCAAGATGCTGCGAGCTTCTGGTTGGCGAGCTACGCCATTGATGTAGGCAGCGAAAATAAGTCCTGTTGCTGTACCAGGACCGATGGTCGAAAGACCAAAGCCCACGATGCTGAGTGTGCCTTTCATGTTACTTCCCTTCAACTATTGACCGAGCCGGTGCTTGGCCAAACCTTTATGCCTCTCGAGTGAGAGGGTCGTGCTTATCTGGGTTAGTGCTCGTCAGCGAGTGCGCCGGCGATATACAGAGCCGCAAGGAGCGTAAAGATGTACGCCTGCAGGGCTTCGATACCCATTTCGAAGAAGCTCAATCCGATCGCTAGACCGAATGAAAGAACAGCGAACGCCTTCACAAATGCTGCGCTCTTAAGCATGTACTCGCCACCGAGGGTGAAGAGGAGCAGAAGCAAGTGGCCTGCGAACATATTTCCGAAAAGACGCATTGCGAGCGTCAGTGGACGAACCGCAAAGTAGGTAAGAAATTCAACTGGAGCCAAGATGATGTAAATCGGCTTTGGTACACCTGGCATAAAGCACATCTCTTTGAGATAGCGGCCAAGGCCCTTCTTCTTAATCGCTACCCAGTGATAAACGATATATACGAAGATGGTGATGGATACAGGAAAACCAATGTGAGACATTGTTGGGAATTGCATGAAAGGAACAACGCCAAACAAGTTATTGGTCAAAATAAAGGTAAAGATTGCAAAGAGGAATGGGGTAAAGCGCTGGAACTCTTCGCCAATGACATCTTGGCCAATTCCGTTGCGAACAAAGCCATAGACCGCTTCGCCAGCAAATTGGAGGCGAGATGGAACTACCGCTGATTTACGAGCTGAAAGTGTGAAAAAGGCTGTGATGATGATGACCGAGAAGAGGAGCAACATGACTGGCTTGGTGGCAACAATCGAGCTTCCAAAGGATGGGTTGTAAAAAAAGTCACTGCTGCTAGGAGGCACGAAGCCTGGCTGAGCCATACTCAACGTTTGATGTAGCGCGAGCGACAAGAGGCAACTCCATTACGTTCATCGGTGGCTCGCGAGGGAACGGGCCGTGAGGGTTGAAGACGCCTTACCTTAAAGGTAAGAGGGGATTACTAGCAAACGATTTGGGCAAAAAAGCGGGGCAAAAATAGTGACCTTCGGCTACTTTTTTAGGCGCGGATCAGGCTTGTTGAGATCGTCCCGAATGAAGCGGATCCAGATGAGATAGAAGCCGGTACCCATGCCTAGGAGCAATCCGATAAGCGTCCAATAGCTGGTCTTGAGGAAGTGGTCGGCGGCAAAGCCGCAACCGCCCCAAAATCCCAATCCGGCGATTAGGTACGAGGTGATGGTCCAGAAAGCCCCGTCGTCGGGAGTGCCGCCAGCCATCTGCGCGTTAGTTCTTCTTCTCAGGGGTGCTTGCAGGAAGAGGCATCTGCATGCGCAACTTAAAGAAGGCGCGGACTTCCCCACTGAGCCACGCAACGATGACTGAAATCGCAACCGCGCCAAAGCAGGTGCGATTAAGGGTTGCAGCGCTGACGTTAATAAGTACTAATAAGAATATGGCTCCAAGAAGAACAATCTTCACAAAGTACGAGAGCATTGCAAGAACCATGACCGTTGTTGGATCCATTGTTCGTGATGCCTTAGAGACCATCAAATGCACAGCAAAGAAAATGATGACGACTACTTGTGCAAGCAGCGCGCCATAAAACCCTGATAAGCCTTTAGCGATTGAGGATGCGATCAAGCCAACGATTCCAACGACAAGAGCTGGGATTGCAGCACCCTTACCGAGTTGGGCTTCTGTCGATGTACCGCCGACTAAATTGCTCACGATTAGTCACGACCAAATCGGAGCCATGCAAGATAAAGCGAAGAGCTAAGTCCAAGAACTAATCCACCAATGATGAAGTAATGGTGCTTACCAACCCAGTGATCAATTCCGTATCCGATTGCACCCCAGACAACCAAGCCTGCTACCAGGTAAGCCAAGATCGACCATAGTGCGCGTTCGTTATTACGTTGTTGCGTCATGAGGTAGAGGATACGCCAAGGAGATGCTCGCGCCTATTCCGGCGGGTATTAAAAATAAGAAGAAGTGAAAGCGCTCCGATAAATACTGCGAGCAAGAAAGCCACCCAGAGTGGTTCAAATGCGGCCACAACCGTAGGCGCCGCAAACATCACAGTCCACAGATAGAGAATGAAGGTAGCCCGACGCTGTGAATTTCCCATGCGCAAGAGGCGATGATGCAGGTGCTCGCGGTCTGCCGAGAAGGGTGATCTTCCGGCCCGAAGTCGCCTAACGATCGCCATCCCTAGGTCGAGCAGCGGGATTCCTAGGATCGTGAATGGAAGCAGTAATGGAACCAGCGTAGATCGCTGACTTTGATTAGAAATCGCATTGATATCAATCTGGCCTGTCAGGGTAATTGCAGATGCCGCGAGAAGAAGGCCCAGAAGCATTGCGCCCGAATCCCCCATAAAAATCTTTGCGGGATAAAAATTGTGAACTAAAAATCCTAAACACATTCCGATCACCATCATCGTGATGAGTGATGGCGCACCTGCTCGATTAAATCCATTGCTGACAGCTAAAACATATGAGAAAACAAAGAAGGCGCTGGCACAAATTGCAACGATGCCCGTGGCCAAACCATCGAGTCCATCGACAAAATTCACCGCATTGATGACAAGCATGACAAAAACAACAGTGAGCAGCTGTCCGATATTCGGTGGCAGGGTATAAATGCCATTGATCGGAAGCCAGAGAATTTGAACTCCATGAAGTAGCAGAATTCCTGCAGCTAAGGCTTGTCCAGCAAACTTAGTCACCGCATCGAGATCGAAGCGATCATCAAGGGCTCCAAGCAACATGACAAATGTTCCGGCTTCAAAAATTCCTAGAGTCTCACCTGTCATTCCAGAATTGATCAGTGGCAGATGACCGACAATTAAAAATGTAATCGCCATCGATAACCACATCGCGATTCCACCCCAACGAGGCGTGATTGCAGTGTGAACATCGCGCGAGCGCAATTGCACAAAAGCACCAGACTTCAGTGCAACATCACGTATCAGCGGCGTCAAGAAGTAACAAATAATTGCCGCAAGGCAACCTGTTACTAAATAATCGCGCATCTATAAATGTGTATTCGCGAAGGGCTTAGCGTGGATAGACAGGGAATTGCGCAGTAAGCGCACGTACATCAGCTGCGATCGCAGCGGCTTTTGCAGGCTCGCCACCATCTTTAATGGCTCGAGCGATAAGTGATGCGATTTGCTTCATCTCATTAACGCCCATACCCTGAGTAGTTGTGGCAGCCGAACCTACGCGAATACCGCTGGTAACAGCTGGAGTCTCTGGATCGTAAGGAATAGCGTTCTTATTAAGGGTAATTCCGGAGAGCCCGCAACGCTCATCCGCAACCTTGCCGGTGACTCCGGTTGAACGAATATCCATGAGCGCAAGGTGGGTTTGTGTACCGCCTGAGACAGCACGCATTCCTTCAGCCTCAAGTCCAGCTGCAAGCGCCTGAGCGTTAAGGATGACCTGCTTGGCATAATCTTGGTAAGCAACCTCTGATGCCTCTTTAAGTGCAATCGCCTTTCCGGCTACTGCGCTCATGATTGGGCCACCCTGGATTCCAGGGAAGACGGCCTTATCTATTGCAGCCGCATGCTCCGCCTTAGAGACAATCATGCCGCCGCGAGGACCGCGAAGAACTTTATGTGTAGTAAATGAGACAACATCTGCGTATGGGACTGGTGATGGAATTGCCTTACCAGCGACTAGACCGATGAAGTGAGCTGCATCGACCCACATGATTGCGCCAACTTCGTCGCAGATCGCACGGACCTTCTCGAAATCGATCAAGCTTGGATAAGCAGTAGCACCAGTGCAGATCATTTTAGGCTTGTTAGCGATTGCAAGATCGCGCAGCTCGTCATAATCGATCAATTCGTTATCGGCGCGCACACCATAGGAAACGATGTTGAACCACTTGCCAGAGAAATTGACCTTAGAACCGTGCGTGAGGTGACCGCCATGTGGAAGTGACATCGCAAGCACGGTATCGCCAGGCTTGGTAAAGGCTTGGTAGACAGCGATGTTCGCGCTCGCACCTGAATGAGGCTGCAAGTTTGCGTGCTCTGCGCCAAAGAGCGCCTTAGCACGCTCGATGCCAATTACTTCGACCTTATCTACCTCTTCACAGCCGCCGTAGTAGCGCTTGCCTGGATAGCCTTCGGCGTACTTGTTTGAAAGAGTTGAACCAAGCGCTGTCAGCACCGCTGAGGAGGTGAAATTCTCGCTGGCGATCAATTGCAAGCCATGGCGCTGGCGCTCTAGCTCCGTCAAAAGCAGAGCTGCGATATCTGGGTCTTGCTCTGTGAGAGCTGTGAAATCAGGGCCGAAGAAAGTATCACTCATGGGCCAACCTTATTATGGCCAGAGCTACTTTGCTGCACCTGCACACGTGGGCAGGTTGGGCTACTCCTGAGCCAAAACCACGCTGGGCAATACCGCCTGGAGTTGCTCGAGTGAGATCGCCCCGGCACGCACCAGTTCAATGCCGCCTTCGCTGCCAATAATTGCTCTACGAAGAACGGTTGAGACCGCTCCCTCGGGAAGAGTTCCCTCATCCACGCAGACGCCGATTTCCGATAAAAGCGCAGGCACCGAGTTAAGTTCACGCGATGGGCCGGCTCCGAGTAACGAGGCACTCGCTGCAGCTACTGGGCCACTTCTCTTAAGCAGCTCGGTAATAAATTCACGATTTGGGATGCGAAGCGCAAATTCCCCCAAGGTTCGATCATCTCCAAGATTCCAATTTAAGCCGGGGTGCGGGGCCAACTGCATGGTCAGCAGACCTGGCCAAAAATTCTCCGCAAGCAACTGCCATTCGGAGTCGAAATCTCGAGCGACGCCACTGACGGCGCTCACGTTACCTACTAAAACTTGGGCTGAAGTACCTGGCTTGTCGCCACGGAGTGTGTGGATCCGCTCAACTGCAGTTGGATTAAAGGCATCGCATAGATACATGTAGGCATGCTCGGCTGCGACAAGCACGACCTCTCCTTGCAGAATTGATACCAGTGTTCGATCAATTGCTGCTGTAAGGAGTGCGCTATCGAGATTAATGATGTTACTCATAGATTTCACTCACGGTGCTCCCAGAAGTTCATCGACCTTCTTCTTAACATCACTGTCCACCATCGCATGAATGATCGTTCCGTCTTCAGAATAATCTTCGGAGAGAATCTCACCACGGTTATGGATAGTTGAGACAAGGTCTCCTCGGCTAAAAGGAATCGTGACTCGAATTTCTACCCGTGGACGAGGCAGCGCACTTTCAATTGCTTTCTGAAGTGTTTCCATTCCAAAGCCAGTGCGGGCTGAGAATGCGTAAGAATTAGATTCTTCGCGAAGTATCTGCATCAGCACTTCTGGCGCAGCAATATCCGCCTTGTTGATGGCGATGATCTCGGGAATATCTCCCCCGCCGAGTTCATTAATAACTTGGCGCACTGCCGTAATCTGGCCGCGAGGATCGGGATCAGAGCCATCGACCACATGAACGATCACATCTGCAGCCGCAACTTCTTCAAGCGTAGATTTAAAGGCTTCGACTAATTGATGCGGGAGGTGACGCACAAACCCGACCGTGTCGGCCAAGGTGTAAACGCGGCCATCACTTGCGGTGACCTTGCGAACGGTTGGATCAAGTGTTGCGAAGAGAGCATTCTCCACCAAAACGCCTGCCCCAGTCATGCGATTCATGAGGGAAGACTTTCCTGCGTTTGTGTAGCCAGCGATTGCTACTGCTGGAATATTATTTTTGGTTCGCTCTTGTCGCTTTGTATCGCGAGCTACTTTCATCTCTTTAATCTCTTTGCGCAGCTTTGCCATCTTGTCATTAATGCGACGGCGATCGGTTTCGATCTTGGTTTCACCCGGACCTCGTCCACCGATGCCACCGGCCTGGCGAGAAAGTGAATCACCCCAACCACGAAGGCGAGGCAACATATAACTCATCTGCGCTAAATCAACTTGCGCTTTACCTTCGCGAGATTTTGCGTGTTGGGCAAAAATATCCAGGATGAGTGCGGTGCGATCAATAACTTTAACTTTGAGTTTGGACTCGAGGGATCGCAATTGGGCAGGCGATAGTTCGCCATCGCAGACGACAGTATCTGCACCGGTTGCAATGACCGATTGCCGAACCTCTTGTACTTTTCCAGATCCAATAAAGGTTGATGGATCGGCGCGATCACGACGCTGGATAAAACCTTCCATGACTTGCGATCCCGCAGTTTCGGCAAGGGCCGCCAACTCCTTCATAGAGTTCTCTACTTCAGTCGCAGTTCCTTGAGTCCACACTCCGACCAACACCACTTTTTCAAGGCGAAGCTGGCGGTATTCCGCATCATTAACATCTTGAAGTTCAGTTGAGAGTCCAGATACTCGGCGTAGTGCCTGACGGTCTTGCAAATCTTGCTGATTGGCCTCATCAAATTCGTGTGAGCCATTTTCCGCGTCATACTCTGCCGCCGCTATGGCGCTCTCGCGCAGGAGTTGATCAATATCTAAATTGAGAGGTTCTTGTTCGTTATCGCGACCGCTGGGGCTCTGCTCCTGAGGCGTCACAGATATGCATCCAGCTCTACATCATTGAGAATAACTGCGGGTCCAATCAGCGTTGCGTTGTTGTGACCATCTGTCTCAACAACTAAGCGTCCACCCGGAGGATTAATCACCCAGCGTGATGGAAGCTTGCCACCTTTTTTGATTGTTGCCGCAAGTGCTACCGCGCATGTGCCTGTTCCACAGGATTGAGTCTCCCCCACGCCACGCTCATACACGCGCATAGCAAGTTCGCCATTGTCCAAAAATTGTACGAATTCCACATTCACGCCATCTGGATAATCTCCATCGACTTCAGGCGTATTTTTCAAATCACCAACGGATGCAAGGTCTTCGACAAAGACAACTGCATGTGGGTTGCCCACGCTAATGTGAATCGCCGGCCAACTCTGATCGCCGATAGTCACTGTGACATCATCATAAATTTCTTCGACGTGCCCCATATTTACAGAAATATCATCGTGAGCCGGAACAGCTAAGTACTTGATCCCGGCGCGAGTATTAATAGGGAAGATTCCTTCTGGCTGATACCCGCGTTCGATGAGATAACGAGCCATGACGCGAATACCGTTGCCGCACATCTCTGCAATAGATCCATCTTGATTGCGGTAATCCATGAACCACTTGTTATCACGCTTGACGATGCGAATAAATCCATCGGAGCCGATTCCGCTCTCTCGATTACAGATGCGAGCAATCTGCTGCGCATTGAGCTCGTGCTCATCTGTCGGGTCATAGAGAATCACAAAATCATTGTGCGTCCCGTGTCCATAGCTACCGAGCACTTATTGGGCATCCTTCATAGTTTTGAGGATAGCGCGTTCTACCAACTCAAGGCGAGCCGAGTGATCAAGATCGGGAGAAATCCAGGTAATTCGTGGATCGCGGGTAAACCAGGTCTCTTGGCGACGCGCATACTGACGCGTTCCAAGCTTGGTGAGATCTTTAGCCTGGCTCTCAGTGATGTTTCCCTGCGCCATTGCAATGATCTGTGAATATCCCAGGGCTGCACGTGCAGTTTTACCTTCCAGCAAACCTGCCTTCACTAATTCAGCGACTTCTCTGACAAATCCTTTTTCCCACATCAACTCGACGCGGCGATCGATGCGTTCATCCAGTCGCGCGCGATCAAGGGCCAATCCAAATTGTTGAGCCTGGGGATAGCGTGTTGAATCTTCACGCGGCAAGTTGGCAGTGAAAGGCTTTCCAGTAATTTCAATGACTTCTAGTGCGCGCACAACCCGACGGATATTTTCCTTCGGAATAGCAACTGAAGCAGCGGGATCGAGCGCAGCTAGACGTTGATGCATTGCATCTCCCCCGATCTGCTCAGCCTCTTGGGCCAATCGATCTCTCACCTCTGGATCAGTCTCCGGAAAATTGAGATCATCTAAAAGTGCTTTGATGTAAAAACCAGTTCCACCTACAACGATGGCAGGGATTTTTGCAGCAAGGAGTTGATCCACCTTTGCTCGCGCCAACTCTTGATACCACGCGACAGTTACATCCGTAGAAACATCAACAACATCCAAGAGATGATGGGTGATACCACCACGTTCTGATTGTGAGAGTTTTGCGGTTCCAATATCCATACCTTTGTAAAGCTGCATGGAATCGGCGTTGACTATCTCGCCGCCAATTTTTTGAGCAAGACTTACTGCCAAATCACTTTTGCCAGTTGCTGTTGCACCAGCGATGACAATAAGTGTCATGAGCCGCTCAGAGTTTTTAGCGCTGCTAGCGTCGGCATTCCGAGCATCAACGGTTGTGGACCGCTCTCTTTCACTCGAGCGTCATAGGCATCTCCGCCTCGAGTTGGGCGAATAGATTGCAGTGATCCGACCATGAAATTCGGTGAAGCGCTCTCAATGACTACGGTTGCGATATCTCCAGGGCGAATGTTCTCGGCCTCGAAATGAACTAAGCGGAAATCCGGGGTGCGACCATTCAGTCTGGCGCGTGATTGATCATGGCGACCTTCGTGATCGCTCACTAGGACTTCATAAGATTTGCCGATGCTAGCTTCGTTGATAGATCCAGAGATCTCTTGTTGAAGTTTATGGAGTTCTTGATAACGCTCGGCAACAACATCGGCCGCGATCTGATCTGGCATCGTCGCAGCAGGAGTTCCTGGGCGCTTTGAATATTGGAATGTATATGCGGCCGTAAATTGTGCTTTCTTGACTACATCTAGCGTTCCCTGGAAATCCTCATCGCTCTCCCCTGGGAAACCAACGATGATGTCGGTCGTAATTCCAGCCTCGGGGATGGCGCTTCGAACTTTTTGAATAATGCCTAAATAGCGATCGGTCCGGTAGGAGCGGCGCATGGCTTGCAAGACTTTATCGGAACCAGATTGAAGCGGCATATGCAGGTGCGGCATCACTTTAGGTGAGCTAGCCATGGCATCGATAACGTCATCGGTGAAATCACGTGGGTGCGGTGACATGAATCGGATTCGCTCAAGTCCATCGACCTTTGCACATTCACGCAGCAGCGTTGCGAATGCCCCGCGGTCTCCAAAACCGACTCCGTACGCGTTTACGTTTTGGCCAAGGAGAGTTACTTCGACAACACCCTGCTCTGCTACCGCGCGAACTTCACGCAGTACTTCTTCCATCGGGCGATCTTTTTCAATTCCGCGAAGCGATGGAACGATGCAGAAAGTGCAGGTGTTGTTGCAACCAACCGAGACAGAGACCCAAGCACTGAAAGCAGAATGACGCTTTACTGGAAGAGTCGAGGGGAAATGTTCGAGAGATTCTTTAATTTCGACTTGTGATTCTTCTTCAATTCGAGCTCGTTCAAGCAAAGCTGGAAGTGAGCCGACGTTGTGAGTTCCGAAAACCACATCTACATACGGCGCACGCTTGATAATGGCATCTTGATCTTTCTGGGCCATGCAACCACCGACAGCAATTTGAAAGCCTGGGTTAGCTTTCTTGAGTGGGGCTAGGAAGCTGAGATTTCCGTAGAGCTTGTTATCCGCATTCTCGCGAACTGCGCAGGTATTAAATACAACGAGGTCTGGCTGAGAATCAGCTAGCGCTGGAAGATATCCGGCATCAAGCAATAATCCCGAGATGCGCTCGGAGTCATGCACGTTCATCTGGCAGCCGTATGTTTCGACTACAAAGGTGCGTGCGCTCATCCCCTAATCTTAGGAGGTTTAGGAAGCGAGAAGTTCCTTCATAATCCTTTGGGTGAGGCCATGGCCGAAGCCCTTGCGCGCGAGCACCGAGTGAACACGGCGGTAGACCACCTCTTCATCCAGGTGAGCGCATGATCGATATTTACGTTCAGCCAACTCGTAGGCCATCTGGTACTCGGCATCCTCATCGATCTCATCGATGACTTCATCGATGAACTCTTGTGGAACTCCCTTAGCCCGCAACTCTTGGGCAATTGAGCGCTTACTTAACTTTTTCTGGCGCTGACGAGATTCCGACCAGATACGTGCGAATTCAAGATCGTTGAGCAGCCCTTGCAGCTCCAGGTTATCTAAGACGGAGGCAGCGACCTCCGGGTCGCTGCCTCGCTTAAGTAGGTGTGCCTCTAACTCGGCGCGGCTCTTAGCGCGTGGAGCAAGCGCATAGAGCGCTATATCCATGCAATCGCTATATGAGAGAACTTTAGGTTCACCCATGTCGAGAGAGTCAGCATTTCTCATCTCTTAGAAATCAACCTCTGCAGCAGCTGCATCAATTGCGGCAACGAGTTCAGGGTCAACCTGTTCGTTGATCGCAACTGGGGTGAAGTGTTCGCGGATCTTCTGCTCGATCTCATTAGCCAGATCTGGGTTGTCGATCAAGAAGTTACGAGAGTTCTCTTTACCTTGGCCCAGTTGATCGCCCTCGTAGGTATACCAAGCACCTGATTTCTTCACAGCGCCGACATCAACACCCATATCGATGAGTGAGCCTTCGCGTGAGATTCCTGTGCCGTAAATGATGTCGAACTCAGCTTGCTTGAAAGGTGGAGCCATCTTGTTCTTCACAACTTTGACGCGAGTACGGTTACCGACCGCATCCTGGCCATCCTTTAGTGTTTCGATACGACGAACATCCATGCGAACTGATGCATAGAACTTGAGTGCCTTACCACCGGTTGTTGTTTCAGGAGTTCCGAAGAAGACACCGATCTTTTCACGCAGCTGGTTGATAAAGATTGCTGTTGTATTTGACTGATGAAGTGCGCCAGTCATTTTGCGGAGCGCTTGAGACATTAAGCGAGCCTGAAGACCCATATGAGAATCGCCCATCTCGCCTTCAATTTCGGCACGAGGAACGAGGGCAGCAACTGAGTCAACGACGATGATGTCGAGTGCACCAGAGCGAACCAACATATCCATGATCTCGAGAGCTTGCTCACCTGTATCTGGTTGAGAAACAAGGAGTGCATCAATATCTACGCCAAGCTTCTTCGCATACTCTGGATCGAGTGCATGCTCAGCATCGATGAAGGCTGCAATGCCGCCAGCGCGTTGTGCGTTAGCAATCGCATGTAGTGCAACTGTGGTCTTACCTGAAGATTCAGGTCCATAAATCTCTACGATACGGCCTCGTGGCAATCCGCCGATTCCGAGTGCGATGTCCAACGCGATCGAACCAGTAGGGATAACTTCCTGAACTACTGCCCCGCGATCGCTCATCTTCATAACTGAGCCCTTACCGAACTGACGCTCAATCTGGGCTAATGCGGTATCAAGGGCTTTGGAACGGTCAAGCGACTGCTTCTCAGCAGCTTTATCTGTTGCCATTTTTATTGCCTTTCTTTCTTTAACTCAGATGAGTTCATCTGTACGGTCCAGAAGGTACGGAAGACCACTGACGGCGACAGGCTTGCTATCGCGGAAATGTGGAACCGCTCTGGTTGGGTATAAGTAGTTTACCGAACATCTGTTCGAATAGCGATTGTAGTTAGAGCAACACGCCGAGGAGTTCGCGGTACCGGGCGCTGATAGCCTCGATCTGGGCGGGTCACCAGCTGCTCCGCCGACGTTATTACGAGAAACGCCAGGTCGCACCCGAATTTCCAGAAGGAGCGAGCTACTCATGAGCGAAACTTTTAACGGTACCTAGCTGGCATCTCGGGGTTGTGAGCAACGATTGCTTTCCAAATATCGCCAATCTCCATATCGCTGGCCAGCGCCTCATTGACCGTGCGTCCGCCAAGTTCGGCATGAACAATATCGCGTGAATAGGTATCTGGGTCGCTAAAGTAATCATTGATGCGCGAGCGCAATTCTGTGATTCGCATAGTGGTTGCACTTTAACCTACGCCGGACTCAACGGGAGATTGTTATGTTTGAACGGATCGGTCACTTTATATTTCGCAATCGCAAGCGGGTCTTAGCGCTCTCAATTCTCACCGTAATTCTCGCGGGCGGCGTTGGCTCCCTCGTCTTCCCAAAACTGAGCAGTGGTGGCTACTCCAATCCCAAGAGTGACTCTGCGCGAGCTGATTCTTTCGTCACAAATACTTTCCACATTAAAGATCCAGCCCTCTCGCTCGTGGTCGACACACATGGTCGTCCGCTGAACGATCCCACAGTCATCGGCGATGAAACATCTCTCGAAAAGAGCATCGCTGGCATGGCCACCGTGACCAAAACTGTTTCGTACTGGAGCGCTGGCGATGCAGCATCTCTAGCAAGTCGTGATGGCCACGCTGGCTATCTCTTGGTCTATACCTCGGCCGCAGACCCAACGACATCCACTGATTTAGCCTCAAGCATCCAGAAGCAATACGACGGAACCTATCAATCACTTCGCGTGTATGTCGGTGGAAGTTCCACTATTTACAACGCAATCAGCACGAAAATCAAAAGAGATCTAGGAGTGGCTGAAGCGATCTCTATCCCTCTTACATTCCTATTTCTGCTCTTTATCTTCGGTGGATTGATCTCATCGGCCATGCCACTTGTCGTAGGTGTGAGCGCGATCTTGGGCACCTTCTTTATCCTGTACTTGATCAGCCTCTTCACTGGCGTCAGCATTTTTGCCCTTAATCTCACGACAGGCATGGGTCTGGGGCTTGGTATCGATTATTCGCTTCTCATTGTCAATAGATTTCGTGAGGAGCTACATGCGGGAAATTCGGTGGAAGAGTCGATCGTGCGCACGGTTGCGACAGCCGGTCGCACTGTCTTCTTCTCTGGCATCACAGTATTTGTCACTCTGGCATCCATGCTTTTCTTCCCACTGATGTTCCTACGATCCTTTGGGTATGCAGGTGTGGCAGTTGTAGCAATGGCGGTACTGGGAGCGCTTATTCCATTGCCAGCAGTGCTTGCGATATTGGGAACTCGAATTGATTCGATGGTTGTTCGCAAAAGCGCAATCACGCCGAAGTCAGATGGTCGATGGGCAGCAACAGCTCGCTTTGTAATGAAGCGTCCAGTTGCAATAGTTCTTGGCTGCTTAATAATTCTCGGGGTCTTTGCGGCGCCACTTAAAGATATCGCCTTCTCGCAAGTTGATAGTCGAGCACTTCCCGCAAGCAATATCGCTGCGATTGCAGATGCCCAGAGCCTTGCTCGTTTTTCGAGTCAGGAATCGACTCCTATCCATCTCATCATTCCGCACGCATCATCCAACGCAACATCTATCCCTGAATATCTGGCAGCAGTGGCGAAAGTTCCAAACGTTGTTGGTATCGGACAACAGAGTGTCAGCAATGGATACGTCAGTGTTGATGTCTATGACAAAGTTGGTGCCCGCACCAATGCAGCCCAGACAATGATCACGGCGATACGTTCGCTGCGCGCTCCAGCCGGAACCCTTGTAGGTGGCGCTGCTGCCGACTACACAGATACTCAAGCAGGAATCGCCAAGACGCTACCGCTTGCATTTGGTTGGATTGCGCTGAGTGTTTTGATTCTGCTCTTCCTCTTTACCGGCTCGATCATCTTGCCTATTAAGGCAGTGCTTCTCAATATTGTTTCGCTCTCCGCCAGCTTGGGACTTGTTACATGGATCTTTATCGATGGTCATATGACATGGCTCGTAGGTACGTTCACTAACGTCGGCTCACTCGATACCGGAATGGTGATCTTGACTGCGGTAGTGACCTTTGCGCTCTCTATGGACTACGAAGTCTTTCTGCTTTCGCGCATTAAAGAAGAGCACGAAGCTGGCCACAGCAATGTGGAATCGGTTGCTACCGGACTCCAGCGATCTGCGCGCATTATTACAGCGGCAGCGCTCTTGCTAGCAGTGGTATTTGCCGTCTTTATCACTAGCGGCGTCACCAATATCAAGATTCTTGGTTTGGGTGTTGCTTTCGCGGTGCTCGTCGATGCGACAGTCGTGCGAGCACTTTTGGTACCAGCGCTCATGCGTCTTTTTGGAGATCTGAATTGGTGGGCACCCAAAGCACTGAAGCGGTTCTCGGTCAAGCATTAAAAACTGCGAGGTCATTAGAGCGCGAATATCAATTGGTAGGCTTGGGCCTTACTCTCGTCATCTGTGAGCGGTGAAGCAATCTGCCCAAGGAGCCAATGCAGAATGATCGACCAGTTAGCGCCAAAAATGCGCTGCAGGGATTGTGAAACAAGAGTCCAGAGCGGATGGTCGTTCATGCTGATGAGTTTCACAATATCTGCTGGATCACTTGCGCTCATTTGTCGAAGCGCCTTGTCAGTAGAGATGGCTCGTGAGAGTAGGTAGAGCGCATCGGCTGGAGTCGGTGCGCTTTGCGCTAGCTCAGCAAGTCGATGTATTTCAACTTCGATGAGCTCTTGGAACATCTCGGCTTTGTCACTGAAATGGTTGTAAACGGTAGCGCGAGAGACTTCAGATCGCGCGGCGATATCAATCATATTTGCTTGATAGCTGCCAACTTCCGCAATGACCACCTTTGCACCAGCAAGAATCGCTGCGCGTGATTTATGGTTTGTTGCCATGAATGGTGATGCGCGAATTAAGCGGCGTCTTCAACCACCGTGAGGTGTGGAGTTTCAAGCGCAGCTACCTGCGAAGCAACTTCTGCAAGGACATGACCAAGTGAAATTTCTAGCGCCAGACAGATTGCATTGAGCAACTCTGAGGAGGCTTCTTTCTGTCCACGTTCTACTTCTGATAGGTAGCCCAATGAGACGCGAGCGCTCTTGGCGACATCACGAAGTGTGCGCCCCTGTGCGACGCGAGTTGCGCGCAAGGAGTGCCCGATATGGGTACGAAGCAAAATCACATGCTAAGGATACGCTCAAAACTGGCGATTGCGCTCTCAATAGTTGCGTGGCGAATTTCGCTGCGCGTGCCTTTCAATTCCAGCGCAATTGCGATCGTCTCCCGCTTGGAAGCAATGGCAATCCAGACGGTTCCGGCCTTTTGACCATAGGCCTTGCCTGGTCCAGCTACGCCAGTTGTCGAGATTGCAAAATCTGAGCCGAAATTCACTCGTGCCGCTTCCGCCATCTGGCGTGCCACAACCTCTGAGACCGCGCTCTGCTTGGTGAGGGTGCGTTTAGGAATGGCCAAGAATTTCGTCTTACTGGCGTCGCTGTAAGTAATGATTCCACCGAGAAATGCTGCTGATGATCCCGGAACGTCAGTGATCACTTGGGCCAATCCCCCGCCCGTGATGGATTCTGCTACAGAGAGAGTCAAACCCTTGCGCCTAAGTTTGCGTACAACAGTTGTGGCGTCTATTGCCCTACTCATTTGGTGAGCGCCTTCTTAAAATAGTCGAAACCGGTTGTGAGCGTAATTCCAATCGTGAAGGCCATAAAAATATCTCGAGGCAGGTGTGCCCAGGTAGGCAACGGCAGAATATAAAAACCTATTCCGAACCCCTGGCACATAGTTTTGAGTTTTCCACCCTTGCTGGCCGGGATGACCCCGCCTCTGATGACCGCAAAGCGCAGCACAGTGACTGCTATTTCGCGGAACAAAATAACAATCGTTACCCACCACCAGAGTTTGCCCTGGATAGACAGACCAATCATCGCTGTTCCGATCGCAGCTTTATCTGCAATGGGATCTAGCAGAGTTCCAAAACTTGTCACTTGATTACGTGAACGCGCAATCCGTCCATCGAAGAGATCTGTTAATCCGACGAGGAAAAAACCGCACCAAGCAATAATTCGCCAGGTCGAATCATCTCCACCATTTTTGAAAAGTGCATATGCGCAAAACGGCAGGGCGAGTACACGAAGTACCGTCAGTGAGTTAGGAAGATTTATGACTTAGCTCCGGGTCCGTATTGAATGTGCACGACTTGGCCAATTGTGCCTGATACACCGGCATCCTTGCCATTTATCGTGACATCAACAGCCCCGGCGTTGCCGATTGTGACGTCTATGAGCGCAGTAACGTTAAAAGATTCCGTCGCCCCTTTATATAAAGTGCCATGCCATAGAACAGTTCCGCTTGAATCGGTAACTGAGAACCAACTGTTCGCATTCACAGCCTTGAACGAGACTGTAGAGGCAGGAACTACCGATGCGCTTACGCTCGGAGTAGCTGCAGGAGAAGCAGAAGCGGCAACTGAAGGAGTTGCGGTTGCAGTTGGGGTAGCACTCGCAACTGGTACCGCGGCCGTGGGCGCTGGAGTCGGTGTTGTTACAGCATGAGCTGTGGCAGATGGTTGAGGAGTTGGCTTGCTAATTTTTGGCGTGCTGTGGAAGAAGGAGCTCACCGCCGGAATAATGATCAGAAGTGCTATCAAAACAATTCCAGCAATCGAAAGTTTCTTATAAGAAATATTAGGCGAGTCAGAATGACGCGTAGTCGCACTGTTGTCAGCCAAGAGTTCACTCATCGATCGTGAACTCAAATCTGCTTCCTGATTAAACTGCGCAACCAGAACTTCGGGATCCGCGTTGATTACTTTGGCAATGCTACGTATGTGTCCACGTGCATAAGCGATTCCGCCAGATGACACTAAGTTTCCAGCTTCAAGATCCAGAATTACTTGTGGGCGAATGCGAGTCAGCGCTGCGACCTCATCGACAGACAAGCCCGAAGATTCGCGTGCTTGTTTGAGGAGAAGTCCGACAGTCATGTTCTAAGGGTACGCGCCGCTGCCGAAACTGACTACATGGGGGAAGACGCTGGGCGTGATCTCACCCAAAAGTTCACCCTTCGTGCTAGTTGAACCCTTGAATTTCCTCGAGGACATCGGGCATCTGCTCTGCGGTGATCAACACAGTTCTGGCCTTGGATCCTTCAGAAGGTCCAACGATGCCACGGCTCTCCATCAGATCCATAAGGCGTCCGGCCTTGGCAAAGCCGACACGTAACTTGCGCTGCAACATTGATGTGGAACCAAATTGAGTTCCCACAACAAGTTGAATTGCTTGAAGCAAAAGATCCATGTCATCGCCAATATCATTCTCGATCTGCTTGCTCACAGCTGGAGCATTGATATCAATGCGATAAACAGGTTGCAACTGTGACTTTACAAGATTAACAATGCCTTCAATCTCTCGATCAGAGACATATGCACCTTGAATACGCACTGCCTTACTTGCACCCATTGGCAAGAAGAGTCCATCACCTTGGCCAACAAGTTTTTCAGCTCCCGGGGTATCAAGAATAACTCGCGAGTCCGCAAGGCTTGAGGTTGCAAATGAGAGACGCGATGGAACGTTCGCTTTGATAAGTCCAGTGACAACATCAACGCTTGGGCGCTGCGTTGCAATAACGAGATGGATACCAGCTGCGCGAGCTAGCTGAGTAATACGCACGATGCTCTCTTCAACTTCGCGAGCAGCTACCATCATCAGATCTGCCAACTCATCGATAATGACGAGCAGGTATGGATACGGTTCGAGAATGCGCTCACTACCTTCAGGAGCTTTGAGCTTTCCGGCTCGAACCGCCTTATTGAAATCATCGATATGTCTAAATCCGAAGTGCGAGAGATCGTCGTATCGTTGATCCATTTCGCGAACAACCCAGGCAAGTACGTCTGCGGCCTTCTTAGGGTTGGTGATGATTGGTGCAATCAGATGTGGAATGCCTTCATAGCTGGTGAGTTCAACGCGCTTAGGGTCAATCATGACTAAGCGAACTTCATCTGGCGTTGCGCGCATCAAAATGGAAACGATAAGTGAGTTGATCATGGAAGACTTACCTGCGCCAGTTGCACCAGCAACAAGTAGGTGCGGCATCTTGGCCAAGTTGGCACAAATGAAATTGCCTTCGACATCCTTACCCAGTGCAATAACCATTGGATGAGGCTCACTTGTCGCTGCAGATGAGCGCAAAACGTCACCGACCGTAACGATTTCGCGGTCAACATTCGGGATCTCGATACCGACCGCAGATTTGCCCGGAATCGGAGAGAGGATGCGAACGTCACTACTTGCGACAGCGTAGGAAATATTCTTTGTCAGAGCGGTAATTGCCTCGACTTTAACTCCACCAGCAAGTTCTACTTCGTAGCGAGTAACCGTTGGGCCACGCATAAATCCAGTGACTTTTGCATCAACATTGAATTGTTCAAATACTTGAGCAAGGGCTGCAACAACAGTGTCGTTAACCTTTGATTTTGCTTTAGCAGCCGGACCAGCTTTAAGCAGGTCCATTGAAGGAAGCGTGTAAGCGGTGTCCGAGGCAAGAATCATCTGCTTTGCTGGCGCGCTCTGAACACTCTTAGGTTCGAACTTTGGCTCTGTGATGACAGTTGAATGTGGGACTGACGTTGGCTGTTCTACAAAATCTTCTTCGAATTCTTGTGGCTCATCATCGATCTCATCGTCGGTAAATGCTGTTAAATCTTGAATGATCGGAGATTCAAATGGCGGAGTGTCAGTAATTTCGAACTTTTCATCGTGCTCTTCTGGACGCATCGACTCAACGCGATTCTTACCCCAATGCAAAGCGCGCTTGATGTACGTGATGATCTGTGAGACTGGAGTTGCAGTAACAATCAAAATTCCAAAGAAGAAAATAATAAGCAAGATAGGTACAGCAAGAATTGATGTGACAAGCTTTACTAGCGGAGTAGCAATTGCATATCCGAGCCAGCCACCACCATGTTGCATCGACCACTTGCCAGTGTCTCCGACTGAGCCATTCCAAATATGAGCAAGTCCAGTGCTGGTTAAGAGAAGAAGAATTGCACCGATTGTGATGCGACCATTGGTGCGACCCTCATGCGGAGCGCGAAATAGTCGATATGCAAAATAAATAAATAACACCGGCGAGAGAACGGCCAGGCGACCAAAAGTGCCGAGCAGTACCGAAGCAAGCGCGCGACCCACGATGCCATGAAGATTGAACCAGCTGCCGCCAGCTGCCAGCAGGGCGAGGATCAAAACAAGGAATGCAAAACCATCGCGTTGGTGCGCGACATCAAGCTCTCGAGCTTCTTTAAATACGAAGCGAACAGAGCTACCGATTGCCTTGGCTATCCCCCGCCAGAGCACTCCCAGCCCACGCGCGAGTGCGCTGGGGATTGAGCTCTTAGCTTGAGTAGCCGACCTTTTACGTGCAGTTTTGCGTTTTGCCATAATGAGGTAAGCCTAAAGAAAAGGTACAAATGGTGCGCCTAGGCGCGCCGCGCTCAGGTCAGACTTCGATCACAACGGGAACAATCATCGGCTTGCGACGATGCTCTTCCCCAACCCAGCTCCCGACTGTTCTGCGCAAAACTTGTTGTAGTTGGTGGGTACCGTTAATGCCGCTTGCCACAGATTTAGCAAGAGCCTTCTCGATCATCACCTTGACCTCATCAAAGAGCGCTTTATCCTCGGTGAAGCCACGAGCGTGAATATCTGGACCTGCAACAACTTTGCCAGTCTGAGAATCGATAACGACGACAACCGAGATAAATCCTTCTTCGCCGAGAATGCGTCGATCCTTTAAGGAATCTTCGGTGATCTCGCCAATACTGTGGCCATCGACATAAACAAAGCCAACTGGCACTGCACCAGCCACGTCTGCATAACCATCGTGAACATCGACGGCAATTCCGTTATCAACAACAATCGTATTGGTGCGGGCAAGGCCAGTTTTGATGGCTAGCTCTGCGTTGGCACGCATATGGCGCCATTCGCCATGGATTGGCATCACATTTTTAGGCTTCACGATGTTGTAGCAATACAACAACTCTCCTGCTGCTGCATGGCCCGACACGTGCACAAGAGCATTGCCCTTATGAATTACTTCTGCGCCAAAGCGTGTGAGTTCGTTAATGACTCGGTAGACCGAGTTTTCATTTCCTGGGATCAACGAAGAGGCAAGAATGACTGTGTCACCTTTGCCCACTTTGATCTGGTGATCACCATTAGCCATACGCGATAGCGCTGCAAGTGGTTCGCCTTGCGAGCCGGTACAGATCAGAACGATCTTGTCGCCATAATCATCGATGTTTTTAGCATCAACAATCAGACCGCTTGGAACATCGAGGTAACCGAGATCTTCAGCTAGTTTCATGTTGCGCACCATGCTGCGACCAACAAAAGCAACCTTGCGATCATGGGCGATTGCGATATTAAGAATTTGTTGAATGCGGTGTACGTGAGAAGCAAATGATGCAACGATCACGCGGCGCGAAGTAGCACGGAAGGTTCGATCCAGCGCAGGGATAATGTCGCGCTCAGATGTAGTAAATCCTGGAACATCTGCATTCGTTGAATCAGTCATGAAGAGGTCAACGCCTTCTTCACCCAAGCGAGCAAATGCTCGAAGATCGGTTACGCGACCATCGAGCGGAAGCTGATCCATCTTGAAATCACCGGTAGCAAGAATCAAACCAGCATCGGTGCGAATAGCTATCGCTAGCGCATCTGGAATGGAGTGATTAACTGCAATAAATTCGAGTTCAAATGGACCGAACTTCTGCTTCATCCCCGCTTTTACCTCAACGAGTGGAGCTGTAATTCGACGCTCCTTGAGCTTTGCTTCAGTAAATGCCAAAGTGAGTTTTGAGCCAATAACAGGAATATCTGCACGCTCTTTGAGGAGATATGGGACCGCACCAATGTGGTCTTCGTGACCGTGGGTAAGTGCCAACCCAACAACATCATGGAGTCGCTCACGAATATATGAGAAATCAGGAAGGATTAAATCTATGCCTGGTTGGTTCTCTTCGGGGAAAAGTACGCCGCAATCGACGATCAATAGTTTTCCGTCGTACTCAAAGACGGTCATGTTACGACCGATTTCGCCCAATCCTCCAAGCGCAACTACGCGCATGGTTTTAGGAGCGAGCTTTGGTGGATATGGTAAATCTGGGTGAGGATGATTCATTAGTTAAGTGTTACTCCGCCTTGTTGAAGGTCCTCCCGCAATTGCGCAATCTGCGCTTCGGTGGCATCGACAAGTGGCAAACGAGTAAATCCACCAGGTAGGCCCATCATCGTGAGTGCGGCCTTAGTCAATATCGCACCTTGGGTGCGGAAGGTTCCGGTGAATACCGGTAATAATTTTTGATGTATTTCAAGCGCGCGTACAGCATCGCCCGCAAACCAGGCATCGAGCATCTCGCGCAAATCGTTACCGACTACGTGGCCGCAGACTGAAACAAATCCAACTGCGCCAACTGAAAGTAATGGAAGATTGAGAATGTCATCGCCTGAATACACCGGCAATCCAGTGCGCTTAATAACCCATGAGGTAGATCCAGGATTGCCTTTTGCATCCTTGAGGGCGACAATATTTTTGACTTCAGCCAGACGACAGATTGTGTCCTCTTCGATCGCGACACCAGTTCGTCCAGGAATGTCGTACATCATGATGGGAAGATCTGTCGCATCTGCTACCGCACGAAAGTGAGCTTCAATTCCGGCTTGTGGTGGCTTGTTGTAATAAGGGGTAACAATAAGTAACCCATCAGCACCGGCTTCAGCGCAGCGCTTGGACTGCTCGACTGTATAAGAAGTTTCGTTATCGCCTGCACCTGAGAGAACTTTTACTCGATCCCCCACTGTGCTTTTTACGACGCGAATGATCTCTAGCTTCTCGGAAGACTTCGTTGTTGGGGCTTCACCCGTAGTGCCGTTAACGGCAATTGCATCATGGCCGGTATTCGTTAGATGTTCGGCCAGCTTTGCTACGCCATCCCAATCAATCGATCCATCCTTAGAGAAAGGGGTCACCATTGCGGTGATGAGGCGTCCAAAAGGAGGCTGGATCTGAGTCGTGGGTCTATGCGAGCTGGACATAGTCCTACTCTATCGTGCCAACTGGGCAACTCCTAGAAAACTACGGCGCAATACCTATACGCGCCAGACAAATCAAGGCGCAATACCTATACGCGCCAGACAAATCAAGGCGCAATACTCACTCGCGCCAGACAAATCAAGGCGCAATACGCCCAGACTTCTGGAATGCCCCATACGTAATCGGCATTAACTGTGCAAAATGAGCTTCCATTTGCTCCGCAACCATCTCGATTTCGCGCTGTGGATAGCTAGGAAAATGTGAGCCCTCATGCGACGTACGAAGTGAGAGAAAGTTCATCAAAGCTCGAGCATTCATCGTCACATACATGGATGAATAAAGAGTGACGGGCAATACTGCGCGAGCTACTTCGCGAGCCACACCTGCATCAAGCATCTTTGTGTAGTTGGCGTAGGCGACTTCACAACTTTCCTTGATCGCATTCACTGTGAGCTCATACTGCTCGGGAGTTCCCTCGACAAATGTATACGCGCCAGCCTTGCCAATTTGTACCAGCTTGCGCTCTTTGCTTGGAATATAAAATGTAGGACGAAGTTCGCGATAGCGACCGCTCTCTTCATTGTATGAAGCAATTCTGTGACGCATGAATTCGCGGAAAACAAAGATTGGTGCTGATACAAAGAAGGTCATTGATGTGTGCTCGAATGGTGAACCGTGACGCTCGCGAGCGAGGTAATTGATCAAACCTTCAGCTCGTGTTGCATCGCTATCAACATCAGCGAGTGATTTATCTCCGGCAGTTGATACGCGCGCAGCCCAGATGACATCTGAGTCACTCGCGCTAGCTTTCACCAGCTCAACCGTCATATCTTCGCGAAAGACGATTGGAAAGTGCTCCTGCGCAGCGTGGTTCTCTGGTGTCATGGTCGTGACCTTATCTTTTAGGCACACAAGATCTCGGGATTACGGCAGAATATCGGCGTGTCAATCAAACGCGACTCGATCTCCGTAGGCGTAGCCGTCGGGGCTGCGGGTGCTGCCTTCGGGGCGGTAGCGGTTGCTAGCCATTTTTCGGTTCTTCAGGCGTGCGTACTCTCGCTCTTTCTATTCTCCGGAGCATCCCAATTTGCGCTGGTAGCAATCATCGGAGGCGGCGGAAGTCCCTGGAGCGCAATTGCGACCGGAGCCTTTCTCGGAACTCGAAACGGTCTCTATGGAATTCGAATGGCCGGCTTGCTTCACAATCGTGGCTGGCGACGTGTCGTTGCTGCTCACGTAACAATCGATGAATCAACCGGAATGGCTATTGCTCAAGAGAATGTGGAGCAGGCACGTACAGCATTTTGGTACACCGGCTTTGGAGTATTTTTCTTCTGGAATCTCTTCACCCTACTGGGAGCACTCGGCGCCAAAGAGATCGGTAGCGCAGCATCATGGGGGTTAGATGTTGCATCGCCTTCCATATTTGTCGCTGTTTTGTGGCCACGGCTTAAAGAACTTCGCCCCAAAATCACCGCGCTAGTAGCGGTTGCTTGGGCGCTATCAATTACACATTTTGTGCCGGTAGGTGTTCCGATTTTAACCACCGTCATCATCGCAGTGTTTGCGGGGTGGAATTAATTGACTTCAACGTGGATTGTCGTCATTGCCACAAGTTTTGCTGCTTTTTCACTGAAATTTATCGGCCATCTCATTCCCGAGAGCTGGCTTGAAAAACCACGAGTTGAACGAATTACCAACTACATCCCCGTAGTACTTCTCAGCGGTCTGATAGCTATGCAGACATTGACCGATAAGACCAAGATCGTGATTGATCACCGCTTGG